>JAEEGL015969022.1_pt1 | contig 15561 bp, 9 predicted proteins | sample 9134231 | NCBI WGS metagenome assembly JAEEGL01 (sample SAMN16246548, study PRJNA631951) | gut metagenome | biome: gut microbiome; feature: rumen; material: fiber-attached | host: Bos | place: Iran: Karaj | collected 2018-10
AGCCGCCTCTGCCGTTTCGTGATGGAAGACCCGATGCAGACATACCAGATGATTGAAGCATTGAATGAGCTCGACGAAGTCGAGTTCGCTGAACCAAACTACATGGCGTTTGCTCTAGGCGGCACTAATGCCCTTAACGCCCTTAATGGCCTTAACGCCCCTAATGCCGCCGCTCCAGCACCAGCTGACGGCGACCCTAAACCAGGCTCCTACCACAATACCTATGCTTACACCCACCAGCCGCTCTACTCACTCCAATGGGGCATAAGCGCAGTTCACCTCCCGGAACTCTGGGCTGCCGACCAAAACAACAACGACGACCGTGCGATTATCGCTATCCTCGATACAGGCGTTGACATCGAACACCCTGACCTCGCCGCCAACATCTGGACCAACTCTGGCGAGACCAATAACGGCTACGATGACGACAACAATGGCTTCCGTGACGATATTCATGGATGGGATTTCGTGAACAACACTGGCGACATACATGACTGGAACAGCCACGGTACTCACTGCGCAGGTATTGCAGCTGCTGTTGGCGACAATGGCATTGGTATAGCAGGCGCCAACCCTAAGGCTTATATTATGCCAATTGCAGTGCTTCAAAGCAACGGTACTGGTGATATTGCCACAATTATTCAAGGTGTCAACTACGCTAAAAACAATGGAGCCAATGTGCTGAGCATGAGCTTCGGCACATACAGCTATTCCATCGCTTTGGAGCAAGCCCTTGGGCAAGCCTACCAAAACGCAGTGCTTGTAGCCGCAGCTGGTAACGATGGCAAGCATATTGACCCAAGATGCTGCCCTAATGGTATGCATGCTATAAATGATAAACCAATGTTCCCAGCCGCTTATACTTTTGTTTTTGGTGTTGAAGCCACGCAATCTAACGGTAATGTGACAATGTGGAGTAATACCGATTGTGACGGCCCTTCTTATTCACAGTATGGCGAGGAACAGCTTTATAATTATGAATTGCAAGCACCAGGTGCGACAATTTATAGTACGGTGCCTAATGGTTATTATCGTGCATACAGTGGAACTTCAATGGCAACGCCTTTGGTGGCTGGCGGTATTTCAGCTTTGCTTCATGCCAAGCCATATGCCTCGCAGGAGATGCTTTGGGGCGACTTGATTAACACAGCCGGCAACCATGTGAACTTCAAGGCTTGCTACGACGCTGGCGATGCTCCTGCGCAACTCGATTTCGTTTGCATGGAGTTGAACGACACCATTAGTGGTGACGGTGACTATCGTCCTGATGCAGGTGAAACAATCTATATGTATCCGACACTACGCAGCACCTGGGGCGCTACTGACAATATTATGATGTGGCTTACGGTTGAAGATTATGAAGATCCTAATATTGTGACATTCTTGGATAATAACCCAGTCGCTTTCGGATGGCCACTTTCAGCTTATGCAAAGAGCAAATCTGCGAATCCATTACGCTTTACTATTGACCCTGATTGTGCTGATGGACGTACAATCGGTTTGGTGTTGCATCTTACAGCAAATCCCACGCAATATCAACTGAACGTGCATTTCACCATACAGGTGGAAAATGTTGTTGAATTGGGAGGCTTGATATATGAAAATACCACGTTATACCCTAATCACAATTATGTTGTTACAAGTAATTTAGGTGTACCTGCAAATGTTACATTAACTTTAAAACCAGGCACTATTATTAAGATTCGTGATAGCTATGGTATATCTGTGTCAGGACATCTTAAAGCTATTGGTACTCCAGATAGTTTAATAGTATTTACAAGAGATTCTTACAATAGCCAATATGCTGAAGTAAATAAGATTTGGTTGACAAATCAGGATACGTTACAATATGTTGTTGTTGAGGATCTTACATCATATAACAATAAAAAAGTTATTGATGGACCAATTGTATTAAAAAATTGTATTATTCGCAATATTTCTACAAGTGGGTATTGGATATTTGATAATGCTAAACGTCTCATAAAAACAAACATTTATGATAATTATGTGTATTATCTTGGAAGTGGATCACCTTTGTGCCAGAGTTGTAATTATATAAATAATTATAATGGTTTTGGACTTCAAAATAGTAATTTTGTTACATATAAATCTTTTGATAATAGTAATATTTTTAATTTTGATATTTCGGCATATAAAGGATTAAGTGTGTTTAATATTTCTAGTACTCCTGGTATAACTGTTCCTACCACTAATAATTATTTAGGAACTAGTAGTACAGATATTGCACATTCGCGTGTCGTTGATATCAATTGGACAGTAATGTCTGTTGGTTTTTCGGCATTAGACATTTCAAATATGTTAACTCAGCCTTCAGCCGAAACTCATGGTATAGTTTGGAAAGTTGTAGTAAACGGTTATGATGCGCAGGATGAGTTTGAACAATTGCCACCATTAGGCTGCGGCACTCATGAATTCAAGGTGTATTTCAACCGTCCGATGGATAAGTCAGTAACACCGTTTGTTGCAATGGGAGTTCGTCCCCCTTATACACAACATGCTATTTCTGAGAATGCTTCATGGAATGAAGAAGGTACAATTTACACGGCATATCTTACCATTAATGGTTCCACCGCAACAGACGGATTAAATAGGATTTATGTTGCAAACGCACAAGACGACGAACATTTTGAAATTCCTATTGAGGATTTCCGTTTCAATGTGCAGGTGGCTTCAGCAGGCTCATTGAGCAATGAATTTTTGGCAACTCCAGGCCTTGGCAAAGTGGATTTGGAATGGAATAACAATGAAGAGGATTTCGAGGATTGGTTGGGTTACAATATGTATAGGTATAGATATGACAGTGTACTCATTGCCGGACATTACGATTCAAACTGGAATTGGATTGCACCATATAAGATTTGGGCTCCAACAGACTCAATCCAATTAAATACCGCAATTGTTCAGGACACTTTGTTCACCGATTACGATGTGGTTCCTGGTCAGCGTTACTACTATTATTATAAGGTGTTGCGTACCAATTTGACAGAAAGCGATGCCTCGCTCACTGTCACAACGGTGCCGCTCACTTCAACCAAGGGCGATGCCAACGGCAGCATGGCAGTGGATGTTGCAGATGTGGTCACAATTGTGAGCTACCTCACCAATGGCAACCCACAGCCGTTCATTTTCGATGCGGCAGATGTCAACTCAGACGGCAATATCGACATTTTGGACATTGTGGCGGTAATCAACATAATCACCAGCAGGGGAGAGATTCCAGAAAAAGACCCTGTGGCAACAGCATATTATAGCATAGACAACGGTGTTTTGTTTGTCGATACTCCAGTGGAGCTTGGCGGCGTACAGTTTGTGTTTGAAAATATTGATAGTCAGTCAATTGAAACATTGCAGTCGTTAAATGGCTTTGAAAATGTGAAAGTTGATGTAAGCAACGGCTCAATGTTCTTGGCCTACAGTATGAGCGGCAATAAACTTCCAGCAGGCAAACATGCATTGCTACGCATAGGTGATGGCACAATAGCATCAGTAGCATTGTCAGATGTCACAGGTCACAACGTGTTGGCAATAGAATCGGGCGCAGGTGTTGAGGAAAACGAGACATTGTTTATGTCACAGCCATATCCGAATCCCTTCAACGGCACGCTTACAATACCGTATATCATTGGTAATGAAAGTGTTGCAAACGTATCGTTTACCATCTTTAACATCGTAGGCCAGACAGTCGACCACATCAATCTCGGCACACAGAGCCGTGGCGAATATACCTACGAGTGGACTCCAAACAACGGCATGGCAGCAGGTATTTATACCGTGCTCATGGAGGTCAACGGTCGTAATGTTCAACATTCTAAAGTGGTTTACGTAAAATGAGAAACATATTATTAACAATAATAATGCTGCTTGCAACTTTGTCGGTCAAGGCCGATAACGTGGTTGCGGTGTCATCGGCGAGCGGTCACCCAGGCGACGAGCTCACGTTGCAGCTCTCGCTAAGCAACACCGATGCGGTGGTGGCGTTACAAACGGAGATTCCGCTTGGCGACAACCTCACTTACGTGGCCAACTCGGTGGAACTCAACGCCGACCGCATCACCGACCACAGCGTCACAGCAGCAGTGGTGGGCGGAAACCTCAGGATTTTCGCTTACTCCTTGAGCCTCACGCCGTTTGTCGGTAACGAAGGTACTCTTTTTAGTTTCACTTTGAAACTGAAAAACGAACCAGGTGACAATACTATAAACGTAACGGCCTCTAAACTTTCTAGTGCTTCTGGCGAAGCCTTAAGTTTCACAGCAAACAATGGTGTTGTCACAATTTTATCGCCAAAGATTCAAATCAATACTGGCACCATCAACTACGGTCACGTGCCTATTTGGAGTGAATACAACGGCACAGCTCAAGTCACCAATGTAGGCAACGAGCCGCTTACGTTAACTGAAATGAATCTCAGCAATGCGGTTTTCAGCTGTCCATCATTTGCTGAAACCACGATACAAGCTGGTCAAAGCGCGAGTTTTACAATAAAATTTGCCCCGATGGTGAAAGGTGCTGTTAATGCGACAGCGACTATCGTTTCAAACTCCATTTCCGGCAATGGTGTAATCAGCCTTGTAGCTGACCCGTTTGCGGTCAATGAGATGCATATCGAGAACACCAGCGGCTATTGCGACAGCATTGTCAATGTGCCTTTGAGAGTCAATAATATGGAGCAACTCATTGGTTTCCAATTGGATATGAAGATGCCGACGGCTCTGGAGTATGTCGGCTTTGAATTGAGTTCAAGAAAAACCGACCATGTTTGCACTGGCGTTGTGTATAACGATACATTGCGTGTGATGGCATATTCGCCTACAGGCTCAGCATTTACTGGCGATGACGGTATTGTGGCATATATCAAGGTGCGTCTGCATGGTCTTTACGGTTATTATTATCTCAACCCATTCAAGTCGGTGCTTGCCGATGCGGTGGGCGAGAACGTGCTTTCTGAGAAATATCAAGGCTATGTCAACATCAGAAGCCCGAGAATTAGCGGAAATTCATCGCTCGACATGGGTAATTCTTCGGTAACAGAGACGGTGACAAAAGAATATGTCGTTACCAATAATGGCAATGCCCAGATGCGTATCGACAATGTGGTGTTCGACCAGCAGGACTGGGCTGTGGCTGAGACATTCCCGCTAACGGTGGAGCAGTACTCCAACACCACTTTGCATGTGAGCTACAGCCGTGAGCTGAAGGGCGATTTCACCGCTACGATGAAGATTTACAGCAACGACCCGCAGGACGGCTTGAAAAACGTGGCATTGAGCGGTCATCGATACGAGCCTAACAGTCTCTCAATTGAAGCCGACCCGTTCATTTTGGACGGGGGCGACATCGCTGTGGCAATCTCAATGGATAACTACACAGAAATAGTAGCATTGCAAGCCGATTTCGTGTATCCATATCAAGATTATTCGGTTGCCCAATCCGATTTTGAGTTGGCTGAACGTATTGAAAACCATACGCTTTACGCAGTGGCCACCAACGATTCCACTTATCGTGTTATGGTCTTCTCGATGCAAAACGCCGAAGTTGAAGGCAATGATGGCGTAGTTTTGAACGTCACACTGCATCCAATCGGCGAGCCAGAGGACAAAAATTACCTTGTCTCGGCTAAAAACATAGTGTTGAGTGGCCATTCAGGAGCCAATGAGCTATCGGGAGAGGATGTCTCGACAAGTTATAGACTTACTACAACACATTCTGAATCAATGGTTGCGGGCTGGAACTGGTATTCGACATACATTGAGCAGGACGATATCGACGGACTCACCATGCTTGAAAATTCACTGGGAAGCAACGGTGTAATTATCAAGAGTCAGGGAGCGTCAATCGAAAACTATTATTCGATACTGGGATATAACTATTGGTATGGTAATCTTAGTGCTTCCGGTATACACAATGAAAATTGCTATACTATAAACGTAACTAACGACTGTAATGCAAGTATCACTGGAAAACCAGTAAAACCTGAGGACCATCCTATAACTATTCAACCTAACTGGAACTGGATAGGTTATCCCGTGAGTATAGAGCAAGATGTTGCGATTGCTATGGATGGATTCGTTGGAACTCAAGACGATGTCATCAAAGGTCAAGGCTCATCTTCAACTTATTATGCGGGGTATGGCTGGTATCCGGCATTAAATCTTGTTCCGGGTCATGGATACAAATATCTTTCTAAAGCTAATTTCAATCGTGTTTTGATTTATAATTTTGACCCAAGCAAAACAGTGAATTTGGCTGAAAATACTAAGTTCTGGAAAACGGATGTATCTGCTTTTGCAGATAATATCACAATAATTGCTGTCGTTTCGATAAATAAGAATGAAGTTGAAAATACAGATTTTGAACTTGGGGCATTTGTTGGCGAAGAATGTCGCGGAAGTGCCAATCTGACTTATTTTGAGCCTTTGGGGCGCTTTTATGCTGTTCTAACAGTATGCGGAGAAGACGGAGATGATATTTGCTTTGGCATTGTCAACAAAAATACTGGTATGACGAATTTTGATTGCGATAGTCATATGGTCTTTCAGGCAGATGCGATTTTTGGCAGCCTTGACAAACCGTGCCAGATGGATTTTATATCGAAATATGGCAATTCTATCAATTTGAACATTTATCCAAATCCAGTTGAGAGAAACGCATCATTCACACTAGACATACCAGCTGATGAGGTTGTTGATGATATATTGATAACTAATCTATTAGGATGTAGGGTTGATTATTATGAAGGTGTTTCGTTGGCTGGAGTTTATCATATTCGTGTAATAACAAAATCAGGTGCAATTTATAGTGGAAAATTAATTGTTAAGTAATAAGAAATGAAGAAACTAATTATTTTTGTGGCGCTTATGACATGTTTTAATCTTGTCAATGCGCAGAAACATTGGACTCCAATAACAGGAAACCAATATAATATGGATGTCAAGGGTAAGGTGACTATTGACGGTGTAGTGCAAAATGTGACGACTTTGGAAGTCGGAGCTTTTTGTGGTGATGAATGTAGGGCGAGTGAACTTGTCGCAATGTTTCCAGTTACTCAAGAATACCTTGCGATGCTGACAATACGCAGTAATGTGCTAACTGGTGAGACCATTACATTCCGACTTTATGACCATGCATTGGGGGAGGAACTTGATTTGGAATGTGAGAGCACAGTTGAATTTGTAAATGATGATGTCATTGGCACCATTGGCAATTGGTATGAATTTGCATTTACCACACCTGTAACTCCGCCAACCACCAATACTGGCTCCGGGGACTGGAACGATCCTACAATCTGGGGTGGCACAGAGCCCACGGCAACAGCCAATGTGCAGATAAGCACTGGTGATATCACAATAGGTGACAACGGTGTGGTGGAAGTGACAGTGGCAAGCCTTAATATAGCTTCAGATGCAACCCTTACAATCGAATCGGGCTCAACACTTATTGTTACGGGTGATATGGTCAGTGGCAGTGAAGAAAGTCTCGTTATTAGAGACGGCGCACAGGTAATCAACGAGTCGGCTAGTGTGAAGGCTACAGCTGAAAAAGATGTAGCGGCCTACACCGCCAAAGATACTGACGGATGGCATCTTATTTCATCGTCAGTCAATGAGATGCCTATCGCTGAAAGTGATTTCATTACCGAAACCTACGATTTGTACCGTTACAATGAGGCAATGCCTGGCTGGGAAAACTACCGCAACCACTATAACACCGATTTTATGATTTTTGAAAACGGAAGAGGCTATCTTTATGCCAACAGCAATACGTTTTCACCAGACTTTAAAGGCATGTTGAACTATGACGACGTGGCAATCAATGTAACTTACACCGATAGCAAAGACGGTCTGAAAGGTGTCAACATAATCGGAAACCCTTTCCCACATGTGATTTATAAAGGTAACGGCGGAGCCATCGACAATGCCAATCTCGCATCGGGTTATTATTCGTTGTCATTTAAAGGAGCGTGGCAAGCTTGCACTTATGACGACCCAATTCAGCCAGGACAGGGAATTCTTGTGAGAACTTCAACGAGCACCAATCTTGTCATAGAAAAGACAAATGCTGTGGCTACAGCCGAATCAAGCACATCAAAAGACATTGTAGGCCGTATGAAACTCATGGTTTCTGGCAGCAACAGCGATGATCGCGCTTTCGCTTATTTCAGCGAAGGCATAGGTCTAGAGAAAGTGGGAAATATCTCTGAATCGTTGCCAACATTGAGCATTCGAAACAACGGTACCGACTATGCTATCGCACATGTTGGTGAGCAATGCGAGGAGATTGATGTTATTTTCAATAACTCAAGAAATGATGATTTTACCATCGAAATTGAGCTGAAAGACATTGATTTTGAATATCTACACCTTATTGATAACGCCACTGGCAATGATATCGACCTGCTGATTGAACCGAGTTACACATTCCATGCCACAGGCAATGAGATTGATAACCGTTTCAAAATCATTTTTAGGGAGATAGCAGGCATCGATGAAAACTACGAAAACACGCAGTTCGCTTACATTGCTGGTGACAACCTTATCGTCAGAGGAGAAGGAACGCTTCAAATTTTCGACATGGCAGGGCGAATGATTGAAACCCTTGAATTATCAGGCGTAGAGACTGTTCGTAAACCGTCTCAAACTGGAATTTATATTTTGAAATTAAATGGTCAAACCCAAAAAATTGTTGTAAGATGAAAAAGATATTATTGATAACTGCATTCTTGACATTCAGTCTGTGCTCATATGCGCAAAACAATCGTAACGACAATTTTTTCAATACTTTTGAAGATGTTGGCAATGGTCTCGACAAACCGATAAATGAGAATCCAATAATGCCTGGTGGTCATGGAAATGGTGGAGACATTAACTTGCCTCTCGGCACGGGTCTGCTGATACTTACTGCCTTGGGCGGCGCCTACGCAGTAAGAAAAAAACTACAACGTTAATAAAACCATACACAAGGAGGCAACTATAAAATTGCCTCCTTTTTTGTTTAAATTATTGCTTTTATAATTATTGTCTTTATAATAATTCAAAAAAGAATAATTCTTAATACCTTACTCTAAAAATTTTTCCAACTTTTATCTCTATATTCAAAAATTTGTTGTATCTTTGCAGCGATAAATATACAAATATGTAATGTTAAGTGTGATAATCAACCATAAACATTCATAAATGATATATTAAAATAAGAAAAATATGAGAACTGATTATTACGAATATTCTATACCTGAAATTGTTAAGTTGCTTGGCAAAAGGTTTAAGGATTACCGTATGAGAGCTAATATGACACAGAAAGATGTGGCCGAGAAGGCGGGTGTTTCTGTGTTGACAATATATCGTTTTGAAAACGGTACGGTCAATAATATTTCTTTGGGCACTTTTCTTTTGCTTTTGAAATCGGTTGGAAGTATAAACGATTTGGATGAATTGATGCCTGAACAGCCGGAATCACCGTATTTGTATAATGATAAGTTTAAAAAGGCACAGCGTGTGCGACATAAAAAGATATGAAAGAAGCATTAAAAGTTTTTTTGTGGGGAAAGGAAATTGGCAGATTGGCATGGCACGATAGCCGACAGACGTCCTATTTTATCTATAATCAGGAGTTCCTTAATGGCAATCTTGATATAGCACCATTGACGGCGTCCATTCACAATCCATTGAGTAGTCGCGCCATTTTTGGTGAAACAGAGCGTATTTATCACAAATTGCCGTCATTCATAGCGGATTCTTTGCCTGATGCATGGGGTAATCAACTATTTGAACAATGGCGAAAGGATAATCATCTGTCTAGTAATAGTGTGACTTCATTGGAGAAATTGGCTTTTATTGGTAAGAGGGGTATGGGCGCATTGGAGTTCGTTCCAGAGATAGACAGAGGTTTGACACCTGAAACAATAGATATTAAAGCATTGGCTGATTTGGCTGAAAAAATATCAATAGAACGGGAAAATGTCAAGATTTTGCCAGATGAGTCACTTACCTTGCAATCGTTGATTTCTGTTGGAACATCAGCAGGTGGTCGTCAACCTAAAGGAATAATTGCAATTAATAGAGAAACAGGTGAGATTCGCTCGGGTCAGGCTGATTTGGAACCGTGTTTTGAGTATTATATTTTGAAATTTGGCGATAAAGAACGGTCGACTGCTGAATTGGAACAGACATACTATGATATGGCTTTGGCGGCCGGAATCAATATGATGGAATCCAGATTGCTTGAAGTTGACGGAATAAAACATTTTCTCACCAAGCGGTTTGACAGAAATGAGGCGGGAAAGTTGCATACACAAACTTTGGCTGCGATGGATCCTGAAGCCGACAGTTACGAGAAGCTGTTTGCTGTATGTCGGAAACTTCGTTTGCCAGAAATTGATTGTCAGGAGTTGTTTCGAAGAATGGTGTTCAATATTTTGTCAAACAACACTGATGATCATCACAAAAACTTTACGTTTTTGATGAATCAGCAAGGCATCTGGCGTTTGTCTCCTGCCTATGACTTGACATATATCTTTGATTTGGGTGGCTATCTTCCGAATAAAGAACATTGTTTGATGATTGGAGGTAAAATAAAAGATATTAGTCGCGATGATATTATCGCCTTTGCCAGGGATGAGGGTATTCGCGCTCCAGAAACAATAGTTCACAATGTTGCTTCTGCAGTAGCATCTTTTAGGAAATTGGCTATTAAAAACGGAGTAAAAACGGAATGGATTAACAGAGTTGAAAAAACTATAGTTGACAATCTGAAAGCTTGGGGAGAGTGGAAAAACGATGACTTTATTCATGAAATAACACTCAACGGACACGATATTTCAAATATAAATATCGAGCAGCAGTTCAAAGGCAATTATCTTTTGACGGCAACCATTGATGGCAAAAACAGAAGATACATTATCCGCAAAGGAACTCCAGCGCATGATGAGATAACTAAGATAGGGCTGGCGAATATTACTGATCAGTGGATTATGAGAATTGTCGAGGAAGTGTTTTTAAAAGACGGTCAATAAAAAAGAGTGAGGCTTAATACCTCACTCTTTTTCCATATTTCTTCTCGGGTCTCTCTTTCTCCTTTGAGCGTTTCTTCTTGTCGCGCTTGTCTTTCTTATCTTTGGTTTTCTTATCCTTTTTATCCTTGGTACGGCTCTCTTTGCGACTGCGCTTTTCGTGTTTATCCTCCTCGCGGTCACGACGGCGACGCTCTTCATGGAAGTTGTCACGAGACTTCTTTCTGTCTGATTTTTCTATTTTGTCTGATTTTTCTTTTTCGTTCTTGTCTGTCTTGTCTTTAGGCTCACCTGTTGTTATCTCAACGCGGATGCCGTCGCGGTTCTTGCTCGGGTCGGCGAAACAGTCGACTATGAACTGGGCCTGTGCACCGTCGACAGCCACAAACGAGAAGTTTTCTTTCAGGTCAATATGACCTATTTCAATGTCTTTTGTGCCTGTCACGTCGTTAATCTTGCCAATCAATGAGTTAGGCTTGATGTGGTCGCGCTTGCCCATGCCGAAGAAGAGTCGGACCATGTGCGAGTCGTCGTGCACCTTCTTCTCTTTTTTCTCTTTCTGGCTGTCTTTGCTGTCGTCGATATTCAGGTCCTTGGCATCTTTGTAATAATCCAAAAACCTGTTGAAATTCAACGCCACGACGCGTGTTATCAGCTCTTCTCTGGTGAGCCAGCTGAGCTTTTTGAACACCACCGGCAGGTAGTCGTCTATGTCGTCACGCATGATGTCGACCTTCTCGAGGTTGTCGATGTGGCGGAACAGCTGTTTCTCGCACACCTGCTGCGCTGTCGGGATGAGCTCACGTTCCATCGGCCTGCCGAGCTGCTTCTCTATGGCTTTGATCTTATGTTTTTCCTTCTGATGCACGAGGCTGATGCAGATGCCTGTCTTGTCGGCACGTCCAGTACGACCGCTGCGGTGCACATAGGTGTCGATGTCGTCGGGCAAGTTATAGTTTATAATGTGCGACAAGTTATTGACATCCAAGCCTCTTGCAGCCACGTCGGTGGCCACCAGAATCTGAATGAATCCCTGGCGGAAATGGTTCATCACGAGGTCGCGCTGTGCCTGCGAGAGGTCGCCGTGCAATGATGCGGCGTTGTATCCGTCGTGAATTAGGTTATCTGCAACTTCTTGTGTCTCAAGCTTAGTGCGGCAAAAAACGATGCCGTAGATCGACGGATAATAGTCGATAAGGCGTTTCAGGGCCAGATAACGGTCGCTCGCCTTAATCAGATAATAGTTATGTCTGACATTTGCCGTCCCCGAGTTTTTCTGCCCGATGCTGATGCGCACTGGGTCTTTCATGTATTTGTTAAGTATCTGCTCCACCTCGGCTGGCATAGTGGCCGAAAACAGCAGCGTGTTCTTGTCTTCAGGCATATATTCCAAGATGGCGTCGACGTCTTCCTGGAATCCCATGTCGAGCATCTCGTCGGCCTCGTCGAGCACCATCCAGCGCACGTCGCTGAAGTCGATGCGGTTGCGGCGTATCATATCCTGCAAACGTCCAGGTGTGGCCACCACGATCTGTGGTTTCTTGGCGAGGGCCTTGAACTGCAGCTCGATGCTCGCGCCACCGTACACAGGCACTATCTTTATCTCAGGGATGTATTTCGCATAGCTGAGCAAATCTTTGGTGATTTGCATGCAGAGTTCGCGTGTCGGGCACAAAATCAATGCCTGCACATTGTGGTTCGACGGGTCGATGTTCTGCAAAAGCGGCAGTCCGAAAGCTGCTGTCTTGCCAGTGCCTGTCTGCGCAAGCCCGACCAAATCAGTGCGTTGCGACAATAATATCGGCAGAACCTCGGCCTGTATCGGCATGGGTTCCTTGAATCCTAATTCATCAATGGCTCTTAGGATTGCAGAGTTTAAATTGAAATCTTGAAACATATAATGAAATTGAGGGCGCAAAATTACAAAAAAATGTTTATATTTGCAGGTTATTTTTCGAAATACGATGAAAACGAGATATTTATACATTTTTTTAATCTTATTTTTAATTTCATGCTCTTCTGAAAACGAGCCGCAACAGTACACCCGTGAGGAGATAGAGCAATGGCCTGCAGTCAACATCGACTCCATTTTCATCGACCTTGACAAGCCTGTTTTGGAGAAAAAAAGAGCGCAGATCGACAAATCGTTGACCAACCTGAAGAAAAAAACGACCTTCAACGGCACAGTACTCTTTGCCGAAAAGGGTAGGGTGATACTCGAAAAAGCATACGGCGTGAGCAACCTGCGCACCCGCAAGGGCGACCTCCACGCCGACGATGTGTTCCAGCTCAGCTCGGTGTCGAAGATGTTCACCGCCGAGGCTATTATGATACTGAAAACCCGCGGTCTCATTGATTATGACGCAGATATAAGGACTTACATCCCTGAGTTTCCATATGAGGGCATCACCACGCGAATGCTGCTGACACACCGCTCGGGACTCTCAAGGTATGAGACTTTGGCTGACAACAACTGGCCTGACAAGAAGAAGCCGTTCACCAATGACGACATGATAGAGTATTATGTAAAATACCATCCTGACCCGTATTCCAAGCCTGACAACGCATTCCATTACTGCAACGTGAACTACGCCTTGTTGGCGAGCATAGTGGAGCGTGTCAGCGGCAAACGTTTCGTCGACTTCATGCGTGAAGACCTGTTCGACGTGCTGGGTATGGACGACTCATATATTTATGCTATGCCAACCGACACTCTCGTCTCGACGTATCTCCCAGGCTGCGTGCAAGGCTATTACGTCGGTCGTCGTCGGCCTCGGCAGGCACAAAACGAGTACCTCAACGGCGTGAAAGGCGACAAAATCATGTTCTCCAACGTGGGCGACATGTACCGCTTCAAACTCGCCATCGACTACGGACTGCTGGTGCCCGACACCATACAGGCCGAGGCGTTCGTGCCTGGAAGTCCCCAATATTCCAAGCGTAAAGACAACTACGGCTTCGGGTGGCGCATCTCACGCAAATACCCCGACTGCTACTACCACTACGGATGGTGGAAGGGCTACCGCTCGTTCTTTATCTTCGACAAAGCCAACGACCGCACCATCATAGTGTTGACCAACACCGACAAAGGCCCTAACTCGGACGTTTTCTGGAAGTTGTTGAAAGACAATACAATTTCGCTGGCGCCGGCGTCGGTCAACATATCTTATTGGGAGATGGCGGAAGGCCTGAAATTCCCTTACAGGCCGTAGATTATCAACTTATAACCGACGCCGTGCACGTTTTCGATTTGCACGTCGGAGTCCTCGCAAAGCATGTTGCGCAGACGTTTGATGTAGACATCCATATTGCGCGCGCTGAAATAATTCTCCTGGTTCCACACTTTTTTCAAAGCCAGCTGCCTCTCTACAATACGATTTCTATGTTGATAAAAAAGGTATAGCAGATCCAGCTCCTTGGAAGTCAGTTTTTTCTCTTTCCCATTGAAAATCAATACGTGACGCATGGTGTCGAGAGTGTATTTACCGATTTTGAAAAGATGCTGGTTGCGAAGTCCGACGTTGATCCTTCTCATGATGATCTCGATGCGCAGATACAGCTCTTCGATGCTGAACGGACGTAACAGGAAGTCATCGATATTCATTTTAAGACAGGAGATGACGTCGTCGTGGGTGGTGTTGGTGCCGATAAGGATTATTGGCACATCTTTATTGATTTTCCGCAGTTTTGATGCCAAAGCTATGCCTTCGTTATTCGAAAAAGCAGTGTCAATGATGATAAAATCAAATTTTTCCTTTGAAAAAAGCACCATAGCCTCCTCTTTTTCCTTACAGACAGTGATGTTAAAACCGTGGTTTAAAAGATAATTTTTTGTAATGATAGCCAAATCGGTTTCGTCTTCGGCTAAAAAAATGTTTAAAGGTCGAATCATATTATTGTAAATTTAATAATTGGTTCGACAAAAGTATATAATGAAAAAAATGATTAAAAAATTTAAGAATGTAATTCATTCATAATGAACACTTTTTAACTAAAAGTTCAAAAATTTGCACCAAATCTAAAAAAAATGTTCTCCACGTAAAAAAATTTTACGTATTTTTGCAGTGCGTAACAGTGTACATCCATAGTTCTCTATCCAGAGAATTTACATTGTTCGTAAAAGGTTTCATAAATTTTGGTTTTTGGTTCTGGGGACCGTCTCCGCTCAAGAGACGGTCTCTTTTTTTGTGCATATTTTTGTTAATCCAAGAAAAATTTGTATCTTTGTAGCTTATTAAACATAAAAAATCATGACTGACATTAAAGTTGAATTAGGCCATGTAAAAGGCTTTGTCTCTGACAATCAATTAGATACATATAGAAAGAAAGTGGCAGACACTTTCAAAACCATCTATTCGCGCACAGGAGCGGGTAACGATTTCCTCGGCTGGGTTGACCTCCCGTCGTCGATAACCCCTGAATTTGTTAAGGATGTGAAGGCTACAGCAGAGTCGCTCCGCAAGAAATCGGAAGTGTTTGTGGTGGTGGGCATCGGTGGCTCATACCTAGGCGCACGTGCCGTCATCGAGGCGCTG
>JAEEGL016434739.1_pt1 | contig 15561 bp, 16 predicted proteins | sample 9134231 | NCBI WGS metagenome assembly JAEEGL01 (sample SAMN16246548, study PRJNA631951) | gut metagenome | biome: gut microbiome; feature: rumen; material: fiber-attached | host: Bos | place: Iran: Karaj | collected 2018-10
GGAACAGACGATGGCGGAACTGACGAACCTCGGCTACACGCCGGTCTTCTGGAGTTACGCGCACCGGGATTTCGTGACGGACGACCAGCCGCCTGTGGAAGTGACGCTGAACCGCTGTTTGAGCCATCTGGGCTGCGGCGCGGTCTACCTCCTGCACGCGGTATCTTCCAGCAATACGGACGCGCTGGCGGACTTCATTGACGGCGCGCGCGCGGCAGGCTATGAATTCGGCGTCTTCCCGGTGGAAGAAGTGTCGAAAAGAAATTGAGACGGGGGCATTTTATGGCGAACAGGGAAGAGCGGCCCGCGGGAAGCGGGAAGGTGACGGCCCTCATATCGGGCATCCTCATCGGCATCCTGGTGCTGGCGCTGGGCTTCTACGGCGCCGTCGCCGCGACGCAGTTCGGGAAAACGGATAAAAAGCCCGACGAGACCACGACCGAGCCCACGACCCCGAGCGAGACGCCGGAGCCGTCTTCCGAAGAGCCCGAACCCTCCACGGAGGAGCCGGACCCGTACCGGAAGATCGAGGCGGTCAGTTCCGGCAGGCTCGTGGCCATCGAAGAGGACTATGACACCGAAGTCCACGAGTTCGGGACCTGGACGGATTCCGAGGCGGACGGGAACAACCGGCCGGCCATGATCCGGCCGATCGAAGAGATGTTCGCGGACATCCCGGACGATCCGGTGACGTTCTACTGCGCGGAGCCGGGGACGAAGCAGGTGGCCATCACGTTCCAGGCGAACATCGAGACCGGCTACACGGAGGACGTCCTGGACATCCTGGAAGAGCAGGGCATCAAGTCCACGTTCTTTATCAGCCGCTATTACGCGCAGACGATGTCGCAGAGCGTCGGGCGCATGATCCACGACGGCCATGAGATCGGCAACGCGTCGAACAGCGCCCCGGACGGCGGCATCGCGTCGCAGCCTTTGAACGTCCAGATGGAAGACGCGCTCAAGATGCAGGACTTCATGGAGGCGAACTTCGATTACACGCCGCGGAAGTACCTTTTCAACGGCGGATTCTATTCGGAGGCGTCGGTGCGCCTGATGTCGGAGATGGGCTTCCAGGTCTGTTTCTGCAGCTGCAATTACGAAGATTATTACGTGAACCGGGAGTACGATTCGGCCGCGACCCTGGAGATGCTAAAGAGCAAGCTCCACGACGGCTGCGTTTACTGCTTCCATATGACGAACAAGATCACGGTCAGCATCCTGGAGGAACTGATCAAATACATCCGGGCGCAGGGCTACGAGATCGTCCAGCTGCCGTATAAATAAGAAAAACCGATACCGGAAGGGCGTTTTATTCATCCTTCTTACGGGCAGGAAAAGGCAGGTCAAAAGACTTGCCTTTTCTTGCTTTTTTTGTATAATAAATGTATACGGGGTAAATTGGGTCTCAGCTTACCCCGAACGAACGAAATGAACGGAGGAAGAGATGAGCACAGTTGAAATGACGCAGGCAAGATCCAGGATCGTTTCGCTCGTCGATGAGGGCAGCTTTGTCGAGATCGGCAGCCGGATCACCGCGCGCGCGACGGATTTTGACCTGCAGGAAAAGACCGCGCCCGGAGACGGCGTGATCACCGGCTATGCGAGCATCGGCGGCAAACTGGTCTACGTTTACAGCCAGGACGCCTCGGTACTGGGCGGCTCCATCGGCGAAATGCACGCCGGGAAGATCGTCCGCTTATATGAGATGGCGCTGAAGATGGGCTGCCCGGTGATCGGCCTGGCGGATTCGGCCGGCCTTCGGCTGCAGGAAGTGACCGACGCCCTGAACGGGTTCGGGAGTCTCCATAAGATCCAGGCAAAGGCGTCCGGCGTGATCCCGGAGATCCTGGCGGTATTCGGAAAGTGCGGCGGCGGCATGGCCGTCTGTGCGGGTCTCTCCGATTTCGTCTATATGGAAGAGCAGAAAGCTGAGCTCTTCGTCAACGCCCCGAACACCATCGACGGAAACAGCGCCGAGAAGTGCGATACGGCATCCGCATCCTGGCAGGCCGCACATTCGGGCCTGGTGGACGGCGTTGGCTCAGAGCCGGAGATCCTGGCGGAGATCCGGGCGCTCGTGGAGATCCTGCCGGCTAATAACGAGGACAACGCGGTCTCCGAAGGTCTGGACGACCTGAACCGTCTTACCGAGTCCCTGGAGGGCGTGACTGACGTACGGGCCATCGCCGAGACGGTCGCGGACCAGTACCTCTTCGTGGAGACGAAGCGCGATTTCGCGAAGGAAGTTCTGACGGGCTTCGCGCGCCTGGACGGCGTGACAGTGGGCATCGCCGGCAACCGGGAAGAGAAGTTTTCCGCTGACGGCTGCCGGAAGCTTGCCGGCTTCGTCCGGTTCTGCGACGCCTTCGACATCCCGGTCATTACCCTGACCGCGGTCACCGGCTTCGCGTCCGATATCGAAGAAGAGAAGAAGATGACGGCTGCCGCATCCGAACTGACCTACGCGTTCGCGAACGCGACGGTCCCGAAGATCAACGTGATCCTGAAGGGCTTCGGCACGGCGTACATCCTGATGAATTCCCGCGCTTTGGGCGCGGACATCGTCTACGCGGAAGAGAACGCGAAGATCGGTATGATGGACGCCGGCATGGCCGCGAAGATCCTTTCGAAGGATCCGGCGGGCCTCCGGGAGACCGCCGCGGCGTTCGATGAAAAGCAGTCCGCGCGCGCGGCCGCTTCCCGCGGCTATGTGGACGAGATCGTTTCCATGACCACGCTCAGGAAGAACCTCCTGACGGCTCTGGAGATGCTCTTCAACAAGCGCGAGGACGCCCCTTATAAGAAGCACGGCACCAAATGACCCCGAGGAGGAAGAGATGAAAAGATCCTTAAAATATCTTTCCGGCCTCTCCCTGATCCCGGCGGTCCTGCTTTTGTCAGGCTGTTCGGACGGAACCGGCATTCCCTTCGCGGAGCGCATGGCCACCGCCGGCATGAACACCCTGATGGGCATGGGCGTCGTGTTCACGGTCCTGATCCTGATCTGCTTCATCATCTGGCTTTTCGGCTTCATCGGGAAGTCGCAGGAAAGGAAGCAGCAGAGGATCCGCGAAAAGGAACGGGAACGGATCGCGGAAGAGATCCGGAACGAGGCCCCGCCTTCTGAGGAGCCGGAAGAAACGGAAGACACGGAACTTGTCGCCGTGATCGCGGCCGCGATCGCCGCGGCGGAAGGCACCAGCCCGGACGGCGTGATCGTACGCTCGATCCGCCGGGTCGGCAGTGCCAATACATGGAAGAGAGGATGATCCGAATGAAGAATTATACGATTACAGTCAACGGCACCGTTTATCAGGTCACGGTCGAGGAAGGCTTCACCGAAGGCGTGAAGGCCGCGGCCCCCATCGCCCCGAAGGCCGCCCCCAAGGCAGCCCCGAAGCCCGCAGCGCCCGTAAGCTCCGGCGCGCAGGGCAGCATCCAGATCGTCGCCCCCATGCCCGGTAAGATCCTGGGCGTCAAGGCCAAGGCCGGCGACCAGGTCAAGAAGGGCCAGGTCGTGATCATCCTGGAAGCCATGAAGATGGAGAACGAGATCGTGGCGCCCGAGGACGGCGTCATCGCCAGCATCGACACGAACGCCGGCGCGAATGTGGAGGCGGGGACCCTTCTGGCGACGATGAACTGAGACAAGGAGAAAGCGTATGGAATACGTTGTTAACACATTGAGTAATCTGCTCCACCAGACTGCTTTCTTCAGTCTGACCTGGGGCAATTACCTGATGATCCTGGTCGCGCTTTTCTTCCTGTATCTGGCGATCGCGAAAGAGTACGAACCCCTGCTTCTGGTTCCCATCTCCTTCGGCATGCTGCTCGTCAACATCTATCCGGACATCATGAAGGAAGGCGGCCTTCTGCATTATTTCTACCTGCTCGACGAGTGGAGCATCCTGCCGTCCATCATCTTTATGGGCGTGGGCGCGGCCACGGACTTCGGCCCGCTGATCGCGAACCCCAAGAGCTTCCTCCTGGGCGCAGCCGCCCAGTTCGGCATTTACATCGCATATTTCATGGCGATCCTGTTCGGCTTCAACGATAAGGCCGCGGCGGCGATCTCCATCATCGGCGGCGCCGACGGCCCCACCTCGATCTTCCTCTGCTCGAAGCTGGGACAGAACGAGTACATGGGCCCCATCGCCGTGGCCGCCTATTCCTATATGTCGCTGGTCCCCATCATCCAGCCGCCCATCATGAAACTTCTGACCACCGAGAAGGAGCGGAAGATCAAGATGGAGCAGCTCCGGCCGGTCTCAAAGCTTGAACGGATCCTCTTCCCGATCGTCATCACGGTCGTGGTCTGCATGATCCTGCCGACAACGGCGCCCCTGGTGGGCATGCTGATGCTCGGCAACCTCTTCCGTGAGAGCGGCGTGGTCCGCCAGCTGACGGAGACGGCTTCGAACGCCCTGATGTACATCGTGGTCATCATCCTCGGAACTTCCGTGGGCGCGACCACCTCGGCGGAAGCCTTCCTGAAGTTCGACACGCTGAAGATCGTGGCGCTTGGACTGATCGCTTTCGCCTTCGGAACCGCGGCGGGCGTGCTCTTCGGCAAGCTGATGTGTAAGCTGACGAAAGGCAAGGTCAATCCGCTGATCGGCTCGGCCGGCGTTTCCGCTGTCCCGATGGCCGCCCGCGTCTCCCAGAAAGTCGGCGCGCAGGCGGATCCCACGAACTTCCTGCTGATGCACGCGATGGGCCCGAACGTGGCCGGCGTCATCGGCACGGCTGTGGCCGCGGGCACGTTCATGGCGATCTTTGGAATTATGTAACGAACCATCCATTATAGGAGAACGAGATGAAAGAAGTGAAGAATAAACCCGTGAAGATCGTCGAGACGGTGCTCCGGGACGCGCACCAGTCCCTGATCGCCACCCGCATGACCACAGAGGAGATGCTCCCCATCGTCCCCAAGATGGACGAGATCGGCTACCATGCCGTGGAATGCTGGGGCGGCGCCACGTTCGACGCCTGCCTGCGCTTCCTGAAGGAAGACCCGTGGGACCGTTTGAGGAAGCTCCGGGACGGCTTCAAGAAGACCAAGCTCCAGATGCTCTTCCGCGGACAGAACATCCTGGGCTACAACCATTACGCCGATGACGTCGTGGAGTATTTCGTGCAGAAATCTATCGCGAACGGCATCGACATCATCCGCATCTTCGACTGCTTCAACGACCTTCGGAACCTGGAGACCGCGGTCCGCGCAGCCAAAAAGGAGAAGGGCGAAGTGCAGATCGCGCTGTCCTATACGCTGGGCGACGCGTACACGCTGGATTACTGGAAAGAGACCGCGGGCCGGATCGAAGAGATGGGCGCGGATTCCCTCTGCAGCAAGGACATGGCCGGCCTTCTGATCCCGTACGAGGCGGAGAGACTGGTCACGGCCCTTCGGGAAGGCACCGACATCCCCATCGACATCCACACGCACTATACGTCGGGCGTCGCTGCCATGACGTACATGAAGTCGGTCGAAGCCGGCGCGGACATCATCGACACGGCCATCTCGCCGTTTGCGATGGGCACCTCGCAGCCTGCCACCGAAGTTTTGGTCAAGACCTTCGAAGGCACGCCCTTCGATTCGGGCCTGGACCTGAACGCGCTTTCCGAGATCGCGGACTATTTCCGCCCGATCCAGGAGAAGTACCTGGCGTCCGGCCAGCTGAACCCGAAGGTCATGGGCGTCAACATCAAGACGCTCCTCTATCAGGTCCCGGGCGGCATGCTTTCGAACCTGGTGTCGCAGCTTAAGGAAGCGCACGCGGAAGACAAGTACTACCAGGTGCTGGAGGAGATCCCGAACGTCCGGAAGGACCTGGGCGAGCCGCCCCTGGTGACGCCGTCTTCGCAGATCGTGGGCACGCAGGCCGTCCTGAACGTCCTGCAGGGCGAACGCTACAAGATGATCACGAAGGAGACCCGGAAGGTCCTGCACGGCGAATTCGGCCAGACCATCAAGCCGTTCGATCCCGAAGTGCAGAAACTGGCCATCGGTGACGAAGAGCCCATTACCTGCCGTCCGGCTGACCTGATCCCTCCGCAGCTTCCGGGCTACGAGAAGGAGATCGAGGCGTACAAGCAGCAGGATGAGGACGTCCTTTCCTACGCCCTGTTCCCGGCCGTCGCCATGGATTACTTCAAGTACCGCGACGCGCAGCAGAAGAAGGTCGACGTGAAGGAAGCGGACCCGGAGACCGGCAGTTATCCGGTCTGACAGGGAAGAATTTGAAAAGCCTGCGGGTCCTGCCCGCAGGCTTTGGAGAAAAGGCATGAGTTTACTGGAAAACTGGAGAAACGCGGCCTACGGCGCGCAGGCCGACGAACGGACCTACGCCGCCTTCTGGTCGGATTATTTCAAGAAAGAGACCGAATTCTACAAAGCGCTCCTGACGGACGAACTGGAGAAGAAACTGACCGTGCAGGCCCTGGCGGACCGCTTTGACGTGTCTCTGGAGACCGCAGCGGGCTTTCTGGATGGCATCCAGACGTCTCTGACTGCGGAAAACCCGCTCGAAACGATGGAAGCGGATACCGAAGTTTCCCTGGAATACGACCGCGAGAAGCTTTATCAGAACATGGTCACCGCAAAGGCGGACTGGCTCTACGGCCTGCCCGAGTGGGACAGCCTGCTTACGGAAGAGCGCCGCGCGGAACTCTACCGCGCCGGCAAGCTGGCCAACACCGTGATCAAGGGGAAGAAGATCGGACGGAACGATCCCTGTCCCTGCGGCAGCGGGAAGAAGTACAAGTTCTGCCACGGCAGGAACGCCTGACCGGTCTTAAAAGGAGGATGAAAAACATGAAAAAGAACCTGAAGAAGATGCTGGCGGCGCTTTCCGCCTGCCTGCTCCTGGTGATGCTTCTGCCCATGGCGGCCTCGGCGGACGGCCTGCTGCTCGTGACTTCGGCCGACTCCGGCCTGCCCTTCGAGATCCAGCCGCCGCTGAACGTGACGCTGGCCCGCACCGATGAGTTTACCGATTCCCCGACGACCCACGGCCTGTCCTATTCGGTTCCGAACGACCTGAACCAGTTCCTCATCGGGCTGGAAGAAGCGGAAGATCAGGAAGCGTATCTCGCGGGATACGGGTATTACGAATTCTTCGTGACGCTCCAGATGGACTGGGCGCTGGACGACGTGAACGATCCGGTCTCCGGCTGGCATTACAATGAGTACTGGGATTTCAACGGATACTTCGGTTTCGGCAAGGACGACGAAGGCCGTTATCATTACAGCGACTGGGACATCGTCGAAATGGGCCTCGGCAGCAACGAGTCGGTTCAGAACGCTTGGGTCTTCCGCGGCCTGCCGAACGACGAACGCTGGAACGGCAATCCGGAAAACGGCTACGTCGGCGTCAAGGATCAGCTGAACCCGGGCCAGTACCGCTATGACGAGGATGAAGAGACGCTCTACATCGACTTTGACGAGCATACGATGTACGCCCGGATGCGTTTCGTCTTCTGGGGCACCAGGCTGGACGGGACCGACCGGGAGCTCTTCGCCTATTCCGACTGGTCGAACGTGGCGTCTGCCGGCAAGGACGGCGAGAAGTTCGAACTGCCGAAAACGCTCCCGCAGCCGGAGATCTCCAACCTGCACCTGACGGACGAGGAATTCAACGGCAATCCGGTGGCGGCGTTCACGCTGACGGTCCCGGAGGATCTCGCCAAGATCGCGGCCGGGATGGAAGCGAGGAACGGCGTCGTCTGGATCGCCACCGAGGCGCGCGTGAAGGGCGATACGGAATGGACCGAGATGGGCAACACCGACTGGACCATCAAGACCGGCGAGATGAAGTGCGCGCTGCTGACCCTGGTGAACGACGAACGGCCTACCATTCCGAAGGATACGGAGATCGAGGTTCGCTGCCGTTACTGGGCCTCCGGCGCGGGACTGGAAGAGGACGTGGAAGGTCCCTGGTCCAAGGTCCTCGGCTTCGGTACCGACGACATCAATCAGGGCGGTTCCCCCGGCGGGAACGGGACGGAAGATCCCACGGTGCCGGCCGCGGACAAGAAATGCCCCATCTGCCATTTCTGCCCGCAGCCCCTGGGCATTTGCATCTTCATCTGGCTCGCGATCCTGATCGTTCTGATCCTGGTGATCGTCATCGTCGTGAAGGCGTCGAAGAAGAACAAGAAGAAAGAATAAGGCCTTTTCCGAAAGCCCTTTTGACCGGCTTTCCGCCGGAACGGGAGGGAGAGGGCACGAGAACGCGGCGAAACGCAGGATCGTTTCGCCGCGTTTTTTCGTTGTTTTTGAATCTTCTGTGAAAAGAAAAATAAACTTCCAAAACACGCCGATTTGTGATATAGTATAATCGACTATGTAAATTGCAGAAGTGTGTCTATCTATGGTAAATGCGGAGAAAGTCTATCTGATGACGCAGGCGGCCATCTTCGAGGAACACGAGAAGGACGGCGCCATCAAGATCGTGACGTACAGAAGAAGAGATTACATCCTGTATCACATGCTGCTCGTGATGTTTGCGGCTACGGTGGCGTTCGCCCTTCTGGTGGGCGTGATCCTTTTGGTCACCATCATGGCGCATGAGGAATTCGTCCTGAACGTCGCGGAACTGATCGCCATCGGGGCGGGCGTCCTCATCGCCTACGTGCTGATGATGATCGCGTACTTCATCTTCTCGCACAAGCACTTCGGCGAAAAACACGTGAAAGCGCGGCAGGACGTCAAGTCCTATCTCTTTCTGCTCCGGAAATTGGAGGAAGAGGAGAAGGAGCGCGCGGAAAGGAACACGGCCTCATGAAGCAGCTCTACAGATTGAAGGGCGTCATCCGGGCCTTCTACGAAAAATACGACCGCTATCTGGACGCCTGCGTGCGTTTTCTGTTCTCGCTCCTGGTCTTTCTTTCGGTCGTCTACAATACCGGCTACAACACCTTCTTCAGCCGTCCCTTCGTGGCGGTGATCCTGGCCGTTCTGTGCGCCCTCCTGCCGAAGGGCGTGATCCTGCCGGTCACGGTCGTCCTTCTGACCGTGGAATTCTTCTCGGTCTCGATGGAAGTGACGCTGATCTTCCTGGTGATCGTGACCATCATGACGCTGTTCTACTTCGTGTTCCGCGCGGGAAAGAGCCATCTGGCGCCGCTTTCGATGATGCTTTCCCTGATAGGGCTTCCGGCCGTGAACCTGCCGGTCGGGCTCCTGATCGAGCCGCAGGACGTGACCGTCATCGCGTTCGGACAGGTCCTCTACAGCTTCATCATGACAGTCCGGAAGGACTTTTCGGTCCTGTCGTCCGCGGCGGGGCTCACCCGGATCGGCAAGATCAATCTGGTCCTGGTCGATACGTTCTCGAACGGGTCGTTCCTGATCCTGCTCCTGGCCACGACGGTCTCGCTGATCGTGATCAGCGCGCTCCGGAAGTCGCATATCAACTACGCCGGCCTGGTGGCCGTCATCTCCGGCGGCTTCCTGTTCCTGGTGACCGAGTTTCTGGGCTACTATTTCCTGAAGACCGGCATCAACCCGGTGTCGCTGCTTCTTGGCGGGCTCCTGGCGGCCCTCGCGGCCTTTGTGATCCTGAACTTCGTGATCGGCGCGGATTACCGGCATTCGGAGCAGGTCCAGTTCGAGGATGAGGAATATTACTATTACGTGAAAGCCGTGCCGAAGTCCAGCATCTCCGTCTACGACAAGAAGGTGGAGAGCATCACGGACGCCGACCAGCGCGAAGTCCTCCGGGATTTCCGCACGGACGAAGGCATGTTCGTCCGCGGCGACGATAACAATACAGGGAAGGAGAGGTAAGCGAATTGCTTGATTCGATCTTTCAGTTCACGGGAAATACGATCCGGATCGGGCCCATCGCGCTGACGTTCAGCGTGAGCGGCGTGATCGAGATCATCCTGTTCGCCATTTTCTGCTACTACATCATCCTGTGGTTCAAACGGACCAAGGCGTGGAGCCTGTTAAAGGGCGCCAGCGTCCTTCTGGCTTTTTACCTTCTGTCGCTCCTTCTGGGGCTGAATGACATCGTATACCTTTTCGACAACCTGGTGGGCTCGCTGGTCATCGCGGTGATCATCATCCTCCAGCCGGAACTCCGGCGCGCTTTGGAACAGCTGGGCGACCGGAGCATCTTCGCGCGTCTTCTGCCCGCCTCGAGCCCCATTTCCGACTCGGTCCTGAACATCGAGTCCATCGACGCCGTGACGCGTGCGCTTTCTTCGCTGGGGCGGAAGAAGATCGGCGCCCTGATCGTGGTGGAGCGGTCCATCGTCCTGAACGAGTTCATCGAGACCGGCATTGCCCTGGACGCGCGCATTTCGAGCGCCCTTATCGAGCAGATCTTCGAACATAACACGCCGCTGCACGACGGCGCCGTGATCATCCGCGACAACCGCATCGTCGCGGCCACCTGCTACCTGCCGCTGTCGCATAACGACGCCATCAGCAAGGAACTGGGAACGCGCCACCGCGCGGGCCTGGGCATTTCCGAGGTCTCGGACTCCATCACGCTGATCTCGTCCGAGGAGACCGGGACGCTCTCGATCGCGATGGACGGCAAGCTCTACCGCAATATGAAGCCCGATGAGATCCGCGACATCCTTTCGGGTTCCGGGACCGAACGCATCCCGGACCGGAAGGACAGCATTCTCACGAGGCGCCTGCGCTCCTGGCGGAAGAAAAAAGACCGGAAGAACGGCGGGGAGGTGCAATCATGAAGGAATGGTTCAAAAACTTCTTCACCCGGAACATCTTCTGGAAGATCGTCTCGCTGATCCTGGGCGTGGTGATCTGGGGCATCCTCTCGAATCAGCAGGATCCCATCCAGACCAAGACGCTCTATATCCCCGTAAATTATAAGAACGCGGACGTCCTGAAGACCCAGGACGGGCTGGTGGTCCTTTCCGCGCCCGATACCGTGGCCATCTCGGTCTCGGTCCGCCAGAGCCGAAAGGACGACGCGGTGGCCGAGCTCTTCACCTGCACGGCCGACCTGGTCGACCATACCGGCGGGGACCTTTCCTCGCAGCGCGTGCACGTGAACGTGTCGCCCATCTCGAACCTGAACTTCATCCAGGACTGGAACTACGTGCGGAACGATCCGAACGTGATCGTTTCGATGGACGAGTTCACCACCAAGACCTTTGACGTGGCCCTGAAGCCCGAGGACAGCCTGACGGAAGGCCTGATCCTGCAGGATTCCGTGATCTTCTCGCCCGCGACGGTCACCGTCTCCGGCCCGAAGAGCCGCTTCGGCAACCTGTTCGCGGTCAAGGCCACCGTCAACCTGAAAGAGCTCTCCGAGGGCGGCGGCGGTATCATCACGAAGGGCGTGAACGTGGCCCTCTATGACGCGAACGACAGGCAGATCACGAATAACGGCGCCCTGACGCTGGATCACCCGACCGTGATCATGAGCGCCACGGTCGTCCGTCTGCAGACGACGCAGGTCAAGCTGGCCGGCGTTTCCGGCACCCCGAAGTCCGGATACCGCTTCGTGCGTTCGTCCATTTCGCCCGACACCATCTCCGTCCAGGGCCTGAAGAGCAGCGTCGCGGATCTGACCGAGGTCTTCATCCCGGCCGACGCCATCAACATCGACGGCATCTCGGAGGATGAGGAATACGAAGTCAGCATCCTGCCGTACCTGCCGGAGGGCGTGACGCTGGCGTCCGGCGATCCCATGATCCGCATCAAGGTCTATGTGGAGGCGCTGATCTCCAGGACGTATAACGTGCCGGTCTCGGAGATCGAGCTGACCGGCATGGACAGCGACCGCTATGAATACGAGATCACCGAGAGGCAGTTCGCCGTGGTGGTGCGCGGCTTCCAGGAAGACCTGGACGTCTTCAACGCCTCCTCGCTGGCGCCTTCGGCCGATCTTTCCGACGTGACCCCCGGACGGAACCGCGTCCAGGTCACCGTTTATCAGTCGCACGGCTACCAGTTTGACAACGCAGACAGGATCTTCATCACGGTCAACGTGACCGAAAAGGAAACGGAGCCGCCCGAAACGGAACCTTCCGAGACCGGCTCCGACGAGACCGGGGAGACGGAACAAGGAGGCGACGGGCCTTCGGGTTCCGATGACCCCTCCGAAAGCACAGAACCCACAGAGCCTGCCGAGACCGGGGAAGCCTCCGGCGAAGGCTCGGAATGAACAGGTCCCTCAAGGACCGGAACAGGAGTCACAGATGGTTGAAAGATCGGTAGTGATCAAGAACCCCACCGGGCTGCACCTGCATCCCGCGGGCGTCCTTTGCAAGGAAGCGATGGCTTTCAAGAGCTCGATCTCGTTCCGTTTCGGAAACACGACCTCGAACGCGAAGAGCATCCTTTCCGTGCTGGGCTCGGGCGTACGCTGCAACGATGAGATCACCTTCGTGTGCAGCGGCTCGGACGAGGAGGAAGCGCTGGCCAGAATGGTCCGGATCGTCGAAGAGGGTCTGGGCGAATAAGTGCTTATGAACAAACGGATCGACGCCGTGATCCCGGTCTACCGGCCGGGACAGGAGTTCGTTTTACTTCTTGAGCGGCTGAAAACACAGACGGTCCCGCCGGACCGGATCATCCTGATGGTGACCGGGGAAGCGGAGGCGCTTCCTGAACTTCCTAAAGGCCCGGAATACGTGATCCGGACGCTTATGCCGCCGGACTTCGACCACGCCGGGACGAGGAACGCCGGGGCGGCGCTTTCGGACGCGGACTACCTGCTTTTCATGACGCAGGACGCCGTGCCGGCGGACGAGCGGCTTGTGGAAAACCTTCTCAAAAGCTTCTCGGATCCGGACGTGGGCGCCGCGTACGCCAGGCAATTGCCCCGGGACGGATGCCGCACCATCGAGAAGATCCGGCGGGAAGCCAATTATCCGGCAAAGAGCCGGAAAAAGACAGCTTCGGACGTGGAAACGCTGGGCCTCAAGGCCTACTTCCTTTCCGACGTCTGCGCGCTCTATGAGCGGGAGACGTTCCGGGCGCTGGGCGGTTTTCAGGAACCCGCGGTCTTCAACGAGGACATGGTCTTCGCGCATACGCTCTTAAAAAGCGGCCGCGCCGTTTACTACGCGGCGGACGCGCAGGTCATCCATTCGCATGAATACACCGGGAAAGAGGAGCGCGCCCGCGCGTTCGACATGGCGGCCTCGCAGGCCGACCACCCGGAGGTCTTCTCATCGGTCTCATCGGAGAAAGAGGGGGCGGGCCTCGTCAAACGGACGCTCAGGGAACTTTCCGCGCGGAAGGAGAAGCGCAGGATCCCTTATTTCCTGTATCAGTGCTTCATGCGCTACGAAGGCTATCTTCTGGGTAAACACTACAAACGTTTACCCCAAAAGCTCAGGATCCGCCTGGGCTCGAATAAAAACTACTGGAGGAAAAACGGGAATGGGACAGATCAAAGTCACCCGCTGTGAGATCGAGGGCCTGGCGGTCATCGAACCGACCGTCCATAAGGACGATCGGGGCTATTTCGTGGAGACCTACAATCAGAACGATATGGCGGCCGAGGGCCTCAACATGGTCTTCGTACAGGACAACCAGTCGATGTCCGTCAAGGGCGTGCTTCGCGGCCTGCATTTCCAGAAGCAGTTCCCGCAGGGGAAACTCGTGCGCGTCCTCCGGGGCAGCGTCTACGATGTGGCCGTGGACTTAAGGAGCGCGTCGAAGACCTATGGCAAGTGGTTCGGCGTGGAGCTTTCGGAAGAGAACATGAAGCAGTTCTACATCCCGGAAGGCTTCGCCCACGGTTTCCTGGTCCTTTCCGACGTGGCGGTCTTCGCCTACAAGTGCACGGATTTCTACCATCCGGGCGATGAGGGCGGCATCCTCTATAACGATCCTGAGATCGGTGTGGAATGGCCGCTTCCCGCCGGCACGGAACCGATCCTTTCCGAAAAAGACAAAAAATGGCAGGGGCTTCGGGACACGTTCAAGTTCTGAAACCGGGAGCGTCTTCATGACCAAGATCGACCTCAAAAAAATCGAAAAATGGACCTTTCTGGTCCTGGGCGCCCTGGCCGTCCTTCTGACGGTGGGTGCGTTCGACCGTCTGACCGGCACGGCTCTTTTCGGCATTAATTTCATCTTCATTTACGCGGCCATCCTTGCGCTGCTCTTTTTCCTTTTGGCGCTTTATTTCCGCCGCCTCTCAAGGAAAGAGAAGAGCGGGGAGCGCTCCCTGGGCCTCTACATCATCCAGACGGTCCACCGGTTCCGCTTCCTGATCGAGCAGCTGGTGACCCGCGACTTCAAGATCAAATACAAGCGCTCGGTCCTGGGCGTGTTCTGGAGCTTCCTGAACCCGCTCCTCATGATGACCGTGCAGTATGTGGTCTTCAGCCACCTTCTGGGGATCCGCGGGAACATCGAGCATTACGCGATCTACCTCCTGTCCGGTATCGTCATCTGGAACGGCTTCAACGACTGCTCGACGCAGGCGATGCGCTCCATCACCGGCAACGCGCCGCTGATCACGAAGGTCTATGTGCCCAAGTACATCTACCCGGTCACGAAGGTCCTTTCCGCGTCCATCAACGTGGTCCTGTCGATGATCCCGCTGCTTCTGGTGACGCTGGTGTACGGCCTCCTTTCGACGCCGCACCTGTATCTCACGAAGGCGGTCCTTCTGATCCCGTTCGGGATCCTGCTCCTGGTGGTCTTCTGCATCGGCATGGGCTTCCTGCTTTCCAGCCTGATGGTCTTTTTCCACGACATCGAGTTCCTGTGGGGCGTGCTCTCCAGCATCTGGATGTACGCGACGCCCATCATCTACAGCCCCTCGATGTTCGAATCCAGGGCGGCCTGGCTCGTCCGCGTGATGCAGTTCAATCCGATGTACCATTACATCGGCTTTATCCGCACGATCATCCTGGACGGCGCGAGCCCGGCAGCTTCCGAATTCGGCATCTGCGCCCTCTGTTCCGCCCTGATGTTCCTTCTGGGCTTCCTGGTCTTTAAGAAAACGCAGGACAAATTCATCCTGTATCTGTAACTTCCCGCGGTGAGGAGCGACATGAGTGAAGAAAAGAAACTGATGATCAGCGTGCAGGACGTGTCGATGCGCTTCCGGATGGAAGAGGACCGTTCCGCATCCCTCAAAGAGACCGTGACCAAGCTCTTTCAGAGAAAGCTGAAATTCAAGGAATTTTACGCGCTGAACGACGTCAGCTTCGACGTCTACCAGGGCGACGTCGTGGGCATCATCGGCCGCAACGGCGCCGGCAAGAGCACCATCCTGAAGATCATTTCCGGCATCATGAAGCCCACGAAGGGCGAAGTGAAGCGCTACGGCAACATCGTCCCGATGCTGGAGCTGGGCTCCGGCTTCGACATGGACCTTTCCGGCCGCGAGAACATCTTCCTAAACGGCGCCATCCTGGGCTATGAGAAGAAATTCCTGACCGACCGCTACGATGAGATCCTGAACTTCTCGGAGCTTCACGAGTTCATCGACATGCCGCTCCGGAACTACTCCTCCGGCATGATCATGCGCCTGGCGTTCTCCATCGCCACGGTCGTGGAGCCGGAGATCCTGATCGTCGACGAGATCCTGGCGGTGGGCGACGAAAACTTCC
>JAEEGL011841010.1_pt1 | contig 15560 bp, 12 predicted proteins | sample 9134231 | NCBI WGS metagenome assembly JAEEGL01 (sample SAMN16246548, study PRJNA631951) | gut metagenome | biome: gut microbiome; feature: rumen; material: fiber-attached | host: Bos | place: Iran: Karaj | collected 2018-10
CATTTGTCATTTGTCATTTAAGCAAAATTCACGAATTGATTTTATCATCCAATTCAGCATCTCCGGTTTCATTTCCAGTTGATCCTACTACATTCTTAAAATCTTGTAATTCCAAAATAGTGGTTATTCTCCATATAATTCTACCATTTTACTATTAAAGATTCTTTAAAATATTTTGATGTTACAAAATCTTGAAATTCTTTCCTCATGATTTCATCATCACTAAATATCTTCGTTATTGGACTAACTTTCATAATAAGCCAATCCGTTAGGCAATCTAAGGGTAACGCGCCATAATGAACAGAATCACAACTCCATTCATAAGCATACACGAGAATCTCCCCTTCGTCCAATAAGATAGACGACTTCTTATTCATCCGTTTTTTTATCTCCGACTTCAAAAACTCGCGACGTATGCCTGTCTTTGTTACTTCCTTTCCACTGGCATTCTCTATGGTTTTATAAGGGATAAAACGTTTCAATAACTCATCAATATACAAACGCATGTACATGATACTGCCAGCGATAAGATCTGAATTCCACATGTCCTCAATCTTCTCTATAGTTTCAATATAAAACAGACTCTTCATAGCCATCATCGTATCAAAACTATTCAGTGCATGCCTGCGACCACTCATTGGATAATGGAAAGGCAATTTTTTTCCATATATCTCAGTCTCAACTGCGTATGCAAGATATTCAAAGTCTATTCCTAAGTAGATTATTTTAGACTTAAAACGCTCTGCATTTAGAGGTGTCATTTTTGATAATAAGTATTTATCTACATAGAGTGCCATCATACAGGAGACAGTCTTGATGATAGTCTGTTGTGATGCCTGTAAGGAGCCTAATAAAGTACGTGCAATGTCTAAATCAGACACACCTTTTATTGCGACCTTATTACAATACTCGGAAACCGTTTTGAGGAAAGCAGCATATTTCTCATAATATGACTCCCTTGCTCTAAATACTTTTTCACGTTCGTCAAGATGAAACACCGCTCCTGCTGTTCCTTCAATATCTCTTACTTCAAATAAATCCATAACTATTTGGGTTAAATTCTTTTTGTTGTTTTCTGCCTTAGTATAAGTATTATAAACTGATATAAATATTTAATGTTTGCCATCTCCCATGTAAAGAGTCACTGTCAACATTTGTTTCAATTTTGTCTTTATTTTTTCATTCTTCTTGTGATTATTTTCACAAAACTTTCTAATGCTCTATATCATCCAATTCTGCATCTCCGGCTTCATGCCCGGATAGATACAAATTCTTTATTTTAAGTATTTTTCGGGAGTTGATGTTATTTCTTTATAGATTTATTTAAGACGCTTACAACATCACCAAACTCATTAACCCAAATCAGCCGTACTCCCAAATGTGCGACAGAAGCTTCTATCCACCTGCGCGTATTTTCATCATCTACATATTGCTCTATCCAGTAATGGGAAGTGCTTTCTGCCGAAATAGGATCAAATCGTTGTATCGCCTCAACTTTACATTTATGCATCCAAGACAACCATCGTCTAACATTAGGATCCATAAATGAAAGTCCCACAAAAAATACAGTACTATTTAATAACGTACTCATAAAAGACGATGACTGCCATGAGAACGAAGAATTCGCCAACTGTAAATATTCATTCTCGGCAAAAACAAGTTTGTCTTTTGCATTGAAATTCTTCTTGGCAACCTCATTTGAACCAGGTACCGTAACTAATCCATGACAAAAATAGTAATTAATTCTACCTTGATATTGACTAGAAGTGGGTTCTGTTATATAATTTAACACTTTAGCATGTCTATCATATTTAATGCAAGCATATGCATTTATCAAAGATGGCAATAACAATTCCGCATTAAACGTTAATATTGATTTAGGTGGACGCTGAGTTTTATAGATAGAATCAGCAATATATTCTCCTAACTTCAATGAAGTTGTTTGTCCTTTATCTTTTATAATATTAATGTATCTATCCCACTTTAACGATTTTACAGGCATTGTCATTGTCAAACAATTTGTTACTAGTCTCTTTTGTTCTGCATTTAATGACTTAAACAGATTTGCATATAACACCTCGCTCAATGTATCTGCATACGTTTCCGGTCTTTCACATAATTCATATACCGTCTGAATAATAACTTCTGGTGTCAAATAGGCATCATAGTGATGCTCTTCGGGCACATGCAAATGCATGTATTCCGCCAACTCTTTAGCCAGAACAGGCCAACTTGGAAAAATCGGGAACGAAGCTCCAGCTCCAATACACAACGACCAATCAGTTTCCGGAGGAACTAGTTGTGAAAGTTTATTTAATACAAAACCATTTTTTGCCATACTTAAATAATTTTTCTTTGAAGTTTAATATCTTAGAAAACATACGTACTTTTGACCATATCGTCAAATAAATATCTTATTTCTTCATCCAAAAGTTTTTCTCCAGTCCTTCTCTTATAGTTATCCGCCACATAATTAGAGAAAGGAACTAATCTCGTTTTATTCTTGAATAGGTAATCTGTCAATAAATCTCCAAATTTTAACATTCCGCTATTCAACCTATATGATAAATCTATTAATGTATCAAAATCAATTATTATTGGAATTGCATAAAAACCTCTAAAATTAACCGGTGGAAATTTTGAGAATTCATGCACAATATGCATTTGTACTCCTAACGCTGAATATGCCCTATCTGTCGTTATAACTATCGGAAAGATATTTTCAACATTTATAACATCACTATCGATTTTATCCATTGAATGCTTATTGATAATCTGATCTACAGAATAATGTAGTTGACCTACTCCTTTATGTTTTTTAGGCTCATATAAACATATTTTATTATTGATTGTATCTATAATTTCATCCACGTTGGATGAATAACGGACAGCATCGCTAAGTGTAACATCCTTGTATTCGAAAAGAAATAGCGACGTACCAATCCTCATATACAAGTCCGGCTCTGCAACCACGCCTTTGGATTTCAGTTCTGCTCCGGTAAAAATCGCGTCACATTGACCAGCAAAAGTTTTATTCATCAAAGAGTACAACAAGTGTGGTTCTGAAAATGATTCACCTATTTCTCCTAAGAACTCCGGTAAACCGTTGTAACTTTTGCCTTTTTTGTTCACTAATCCATGATTTGATATTGTTTGGTATATATCAAACTTGACACCTTGATATATCTTGTCAATAAGAAGGTTAGCATTAAGCAGAATGAATTCTTTATCTGATGTCTGAAATAAGAAGTGATTTCTAAAATAATTGATTGCATTATGTCCATTCCATAAATTAGTACATTCTTCAATATTGATTTTGAATTGAGAAAAGAAAGTCACATCTTCATCGGTGCCTTTACTTACATCAAGTTTATGCCCTTGCAGCGATTGAGCATAGAGATTAAATATACGATTAAAATATTCCTGCCAATTATTTACTTTCTTATCTGCATAGAAATGAGGCAGAACTTGTTGCTTGTAATATGGATCTGATTCTAAAAATTGAAAGAATGGTATAGCCTTATAAATTTGATATCTGAAATCCTTGAATTTTTTAAATTCCACAATAGGTACATCAATCTTGATCGAAGCACGCATCATATCTGACATGTCAATGTTTTCTGCCTGCTCATCAGTCCAACGCTGGTTACAATAAGTTATCGCTTTTAAAACCTTTTCATATTCATCCTCACACAACTCAAAATCGTCATCTCCTGCATCTAAAGGTGTGTAGTTCTGCAATGTAAGACCAAAAATAAGACAACAACCATATGTATCATATAACATACATTCCGGATGATTACCCGTAAAACGCCATATCTTTTTTTTAGTTTCCCTCTCTACGTACGGACAAAAATCACGAATTAATTGTCTCTGTGTTTGTGTATCAGAAAAAGCATAAACTACTTTGTTGATATTTTCAGCAACAAAGCGAATAACTGCAACAGTAGGAACATCTTTTAATATTGTGTGTACGTCAACGGCATCATAATCATAGTATAAGTCACAATAACCTATACTTACAATCACTTGTGGTAAAAATTCGTTATATTTATTCTTGTTTTTACTCATGATGCTAATACTTCCTATTTTTACATATGCATAATCTAAGACTTATTAGTCGTTATATACCAATTAATCAATAAATAAATTACAAACAATGTATATATTATACCACCGCCAATAATTCCGACCAAACACATTATCCACCAAGTAGGGTTTATAAATCTAAATATTACATATGCGATTATGCCTAATACAAACAATAAACATACAGCGATACAATTATCTGTAACTTTACGCATTTTATTAATAAAGGTGTTTGCTGCTTTAATTTTACGTGTGAGTGTTAAAGAAACTCCACCTTCTTCTACTTGCCGTTCCAAATCATTACGCAACTCACGTTTGCTTATTATAGCAGAAGTGGAAAGAGTAAAAATTGAAATTATTACTGATAATCCCCCCATAAGAAATGACAAGCATGTCGTCAATATGTCTGCATAGATATATTCTGTCATTTTGTTTGATTTGCCAAATAGTTACAAAATACTCCTTCCATATGTTTTCTTATCTCATCTACTTCAAAAATCTTTTTACTCTTAACATCTTCTTCGCTGACGCTTTCTTTATAGTTAAAACTATCTTCTATAGCTTCTTTGATTATATCTTTGTATTCTTGTACAATAGAATAGGTATGTCTGTCTTCCGTTAAAAATTTCAGTTGACGCTTTGTATAATTACTTGTATCAAAATCCGTTCTATCATTGTAAATTTCTAATACGTCCTGTATTCTCATACCTGACAATAAAATCTTTTTTTCGCGCTTAAATTTACATGAATATTGGTAATCTTTTACATATACCGGTTTACCATCACTACTATCATCTTCATCAAAACTAGATAACACTATTTCAACATCTGCTAATTTATGCGCTTTTAAATCCTCTATTAACTTCTCCGATTTTATGTTTTTAATAGGGGTTTTAAGAATATGTCGCATCATTGAACGACCTATTTGTACCATCTCCTCATCAGATTTAGACGGATCTTCGTATATAAATAATTGCCAATACACTTCATCCTCATTGCTATTGTGATTTCTTCTGATTAAAGGATATAGCACGTAAAAATAAGTATCGCTACATAATTTATCTAACTGTTGGAAGTTAATTTGCTGCTTTTCTTCTCCATCTTGATAATAGCCATCTAACAAATTTGTTTTATATGCCGTCACTTGTAATAACAAACATTCATCTCTGTTGAACGAGATATCAATTGCATTAATACTTTTTATGCCAATTTTATCAGTCTTATTCCGTTTGGTTGTCAACACTTTTTTCTGAGGATTACTATTATAATTGGCTATTATATCCTTTACATGCTGCAAAAGTGTTGCACTGCTATTAGCAAACAGGTTATTTTTTTCTAATTTTACCCGTTCAGACACATAGACAGGAATCTTGATGTCATATTGTTTTAGAAACTCTTCCATAATATTTGTAATTTGTCCTATTCACTAATTATTCAGTTATTGTGTTATGTTTATCTCTCAGTCATCTCGGCTTTGACAGTCGGTTCACCGTCGGCTCACCGTCGGTATTGAAGGCTAATTATCTGCTATTACGCAATTCATTATTTCAATTTATATGTTCTATCCTTATTGGCTCCGAGACGAATTACATGACCTTGTTCTACTAAAGCATCCAAATAGTTACGTGCTTGACGATCTGTAACGCAAAACATAGATGCCACCTCTACTTGTGTTATAGTACCATTGTTTTCTAGCATTCGAGCTATTATCTTCCGCAATTTATCGGAAGTCTTATCGGAAATTTTTCTTTTTATCGGAAATTTATCGGAAGTTTTATCGAAAATCCGCTCTATCGTACACTCATGATTCTTCGTCTTCTTGTCATAGTTAATACCAACCAACACTATTTCGCCACCCCAATCACGCAATGACTCGCCATATTGCTTATTTTTAATCTGCTTGATTGCACCTTCTGTTGATTTATTGTATTTCAATTCAATCACTATAGCCGGTTTATCCACATTGCGGTAAGGCACAAGAACAATATCAGCATAACCTTTGCCTGCAGGAAGTTCACGGAAGAACTTATAGTACTGATGAGCAGTTTGATATGCCAGTGACACAACGTATGCCAATGCATTTTCATCATTGTACTGCAATATAGAAGTATTATCTTGATGTACGGTCTCTATCGCCCTTGCAACTGCTTCTTCATTACCGGACAGTGTCTCTTTTAGCAATTGTTCCGAGCTATTGATCGCATTTGCAATAACTCCCCATCCAGCATCTTGAATGGTACGTTCAAACTCCTGCCGCACCTCTTGGTTCGGGATTCGACAAGTTCTGTTCTCACGATTATAGGACAAGTATCCAAGATGGATGAGTAAAGCCAAAACAGCATCACGACTATTGAGATAATGAATATCATTTGTGAACCGCAAAACGTCCACGCGCTCTTCTTTCCCAACCAACAAAGCCCCTATCGCATCACGCAGCCCATCAAAGTTCATTATGATATAGTTCTTCAGTCCTTCGTAGGTCGTTGTAGCTACCCAGTAACTCTCTATACTCTGACGCTGCATAGCACGCATCACCGAATACGGATTATAAATCTCTGCCATCGTCCCTATCTGATAACCGTCATACCACGTCTGTATCTCATCAGCATCCATGTGATATTTGCGAGAAAGCGCTTTAACTTCGTCTTTTGTGAACCCGAAATACCCTGCAAGAGGTCCCGGATTAACCATCGAGAACTCCTCAAAGTTATTGAGAGCAGACTCAGTGTTATATTGTTTAATTGGCAATATGCCCGTCATATAGACTCCCGCAAAGATTCGATCCGTATAACTAGTTTTGAACATACTGCGGAGCCAATCTACATATTGACGCATCACATCCTCATCCCCTATCTCGCGACATATTGCATCCCACTCGTCAATGATAAAAATAAATTGCTTATGTGTATGTTCCACTACGGTTAATAATTGTGCTGGTAAAGAATCAGCCCCATTAATCTGAACATCAGGAAATATTTCTATCAGTTCTTGTGACAACGCATCATTCATCTCATGAACAATTTGCCCACTTTGCGATTTGAGATTCGTTGTAAAGACGCTAGCATCTAAATAGATAACCGGATATTGGTTTAGATGCGCTTCAAAGGACGGATCTTTCGCTATTTTTAAGTCTTGAAAGAATGAACGTGAATCAGATAAATGATCATAATATGCGCATAGCATCTTAGCAGCAAGCGACTTCCCAAAACGACGCGCACGAGTAACACATAGAAACTTGCGTTGGGTACCCAACACACTATTGACATACGCAATTAATTGCGATTTGTCAACGTATTCATCCTTTCGCACAGAAGCGAAATCTGTATTTCCTAAGTTAATGAATTTACTCATATATCATTCTGCGTGCAAAATTACAAAAAAATTCCAACATATGCAAGCATATGTGGAACTTTTTGATTTTTTTCTTTATTTTGTAACGATTTCTCACGAAGATTGCACTCAGATGCTACTTTACTGGCACTCCTATTGCCTCACATACCTCTTTGTAGTTGGCATTGCTATCGTTCGCCAAAATATCAATTATTGCATTCAGTATAATCATATTTCCAGACATCACATCTTCTTCTTTTATTTCCTTATTCGGAGGAAGTTCGTCGCCAATAAAAACCTCCATTTCAAGAATCCACCACCGTTCAATCTTACAAAATAATTTGTAAAGTTCCATCAGTTGTATCAAATACTTTCCCCCGCCCTCGGCAATCGCATGTAACATTTGATGCGTCACCTCGTTCCTCGTTGTCCGCAAATTGGCAAACACTTGAATATGCACTGCTGCACTTTTTAATACTCAAAATTATTCATCTGCCCTTCATAGTCATTTTGTTTGGCAGAACGCTCAAAACCTCGAATCGCAGAATCCAATATCTTCACAAACCGCAGTGAACGCAGCACAGCTCTTTCCCTATATTTTTGCAATGTTTCAATATGGTTCCGCTCCACTGTACCTCCGGCGAACGGAGAGCGTGTTGAGAAACTTCTCCGATTATGAATCGCACACCCTATCTCTGTATCAATTGCATCATCACTATACTCCTCCACCAAATCACATAGCAATTGGCTTGGATAATCCTCATCTTCCAGGAAATTGCCCAAAATCTTTCCAACAACAATCGGCAACACATTCTCTCTGTGTACTTCTTTTGCAATCTCTTCAACGCGCTTCAAATACTCTCTCAGTTTTGCACCATCAATTATACCATCTGCATTGGTGCATGGCACATCATCATACTTATACCAGAAATTATAGGCTATTCGCCACATAAACTCTTTATTGACTCTCTCACTTTCGGTAATCGGCTCGTCAGGCTCTACATCGGATTTAAAAATTGCAGAGATGATTTCCATCATCAATTCCGGCTTCGTATTAATAGCCTTTCGGAAATGATTATGTTCGTCCTTCAAATAATGCTCCAAACTCTCATACAAGTAGAACTCCATACACTCTATCTTCTGCTCCAAATCGGCATCTCCGTCTATCTCCACAGTTTCCAGCACACGCCCCACATGAAATGCTTGACGTGACATCACCAACAATCCTTCGGTTCTAAAAATAGCATACAATGCATCCACCTTCTGCTTGCTACTCATCACAGCCAAGACTTCTTTCAAACTCATGAAAAATAGCACATCGCCATACCGTTTGCTGCGGATTAAACGCTCTATGATGAACGGTACATCTTCCGCCGCATAAACTCCTCTTCTTTGTACATTTTGCCAATACTCCAAACTTATAGTATCCGAAAGCGATTCCGCAATATTGGCATACTCACGACAAAACCTTGGAGCATATAACACCACAGCGATACGATCCGGATCAATCTCCATCATCTCTTGGATATACCTCGGATATACTTCCCTATCATCCTTATGCATATAGTACAAATTAGAGAAGTACTGCGTTACAAATGTCTCACTCAGTTCGCCATTACAATACTTTTCATAAACCATCGCTCTATATTGGTCACCTGTCAATTCTGCAAAACCGCTTGCTACAGCCGCACCGGACTTAGCTGCCTTCTCTAATTCCCATATACCATCTAATCCCCTCTCTCTCATTATCTTCTCTTCTATCTTCGCACGGTATTTCATAGCTTCATCCACTGGATTCTCTGTATGATAATCTATTCCCGCTTCCGGATCATTCATATAAATATCATCGAAAAGATGCTTATTAGCGTTGATTACATCTTCCAATGTTAAATTATGTAGCAGGTCTCTATACAATTGCAAATCCTCTCCCTTCAGACTCCACCAAGTATCTTGACATTCCCAATGGCGATATATCTCTTCGCGAAGTTCTTCGCATATTTTATCGTTTCCTTGTATCTCTGCCAGATGCGAACGGACGATTTTGATAATATCCTTTCGGAGACTTTTCATGTATAGATGCATAGACAATTTCAGCAATTCTACAATATTCTCTTCTTTCCAATCAAAATCCGACATCATCAACTCGTACATCTCGCGTAACTGCTCATTGGAAGGATACAGCAGAACTCCCTTGCTATAGTCTGGTTTTTGAGTAGTCCATCTCCATCGGAAATTCTGTGTTGTATAATATACTTCACTATTTAATCCTTTTAGCCATGACAAACAAACATCATGAACAGCGTTCGGATAACGCTTCTGCAAACTTCTCAATATCGCTATTCGTTTTTCCAAAGAAGTACGCGTACATGGCATCACAAAGCGGTATATTCTCTCTAACGAATTGGATGGTCGATTGTCCCAGTTGCTATCATTCTTGTATACACACAAATGCAATAATATTTGCGTAACTTGAAGTAAATAATCCTCATTCCATGCGATGCACTCTAACCCGAATAGCAGTTCTGTATAATAAATTTGTGTATCGGTTAAGCCAAATCGGTTCAGTCTGATAACAAAAATCTCATTAAGTATTTGGGCCCCCTTTTGGATGTCATTTTCTATAAATTCCAAAAATGCTTTCGGTGATGCTTCGGCTATCCATTGCATATTGTGTCTATGACTGAGATACTTCTGTAAATCAAATTCTTTCAATTTAGTACTCAACCATCTCTCAATGCTCTTGTCACGGCCGGCATCTTCTTGCATTAGGGCTATCAAGGCCAATCCTTCCACAATACCTTTTCGAAGATCCGACGAAAACATCCTATTGGCACGCCAATACTGCAACTCTTGCGATTCCATCTTCGCAATTGCATCATTATCCACATCTTCCAATGCCACGGCGGCATATTCAAGGAATCGATCTATATCCACATCTGTCACGTAACGGAAATACCGCTTATACATTGCGTAAAGCGATTTGACCACAAACACAGTTCCTATTTTCTTTATCGGAGACTCGTCCGCTAAAATGATTGAATTTAGGTCTCGTCTATATGCCTCGTACGATGCACTTCCTGACAACTCCTTCAATAATTGCCGGTCTGCATCACAAGCCTCATCCCATCTCCCTATTAGCATAATCGGTATAAATTTCAGAATCGATGCATCTGTTTCCCATTCCGGAGGAGTCATCACTACACCTAACATACGCCATAGCATATTGATATCCTTTGCCGAATCCAATGACAACTGCCTTGCTTCATCATCACTCAACCCGGTTTCTCTCAAAGATGTAATGAATACATCTCTATCGATTTCTGGAAGGATAATATGATCTTCCGCATAGTTATCTTGTGGAGCAACACAATAGATCACACTATGTCCTTTTGCTACTGCTAATTGATGATTGGCAGGAATACAAGTAACAATAATTCGCTGCTCTGACTCATTTACAATTTGATCGTATACATCTTTATTCTCCACAACAATAGCCTTGTCAACATTCTCCCCGTTATCCAAAATAGCAGCCACGGCAAACGCTTTTGCTTCTAATCGACTTTGAGCCTCTATTACGACTAATTCTGGACTTTCTGTCGCCTTCCTTATAGATTCTGCCTCTGATACACGCCCTCCCATAATCGTTAAATATGTCAATCGCTTCTTCCCGTTATCAAACATGGACACCTCATCCCAGAATTGCTTTATGCTCTTTCCGCCTCTTCGCCATAAATCATCTATTTTATGGTTGGCTTTGTTCTGTTCCTGCATCATCTCCTCTAATCGTGCTAATACTTTTAGAAATCCATCTTTCTGCATTGCCAGGATCAAGTCTTCTTTTATTGATAAGATATACGCACTACAATCACCATCGGCCATAATAGCATCCACCCACAATCGCATTAGTTCTTTATCCAAAGGATGCATTCCTTTCTCCGGATGCTCGATAAAGTCTTTCAATTTGCTCGTGAAACGAACAGGATCCAATAGTGTACTTTGCTTCAATTCTTTTGATGCGCTCCATCTCTTTACTGCTTTCTCGAAGCAATCATCCAGTCTCTTCTGTAACGTTGTATTCCGCTCCACTAATTCACGTATAGTCGGCAAATTATTCGCCACAACTGATGCCAAGATTCCTAATGCAAATTCCATAATCTTCATTTCTATTCTGTTTGTATCGTTATCTCTCATTTATATGTAGATTTTGCACAAAGGTACAAAAAAAATGAAATGTGCAAGAAAACAGCCAAATATTCGCTAAAATACTTAGATTTTTAATCTAAAGACGAATATTTGGCTATTTTTCCGGTTACTTATATCACATTTAAGTCCATAATTCTTAATTTGCCAAATTATATGCAAACTGATGGATATTACTTCGGAAAGTCCCTATTTCATCATAGGCAATATGATTTTTATGAATCACTCTGTGGCAATTAGGACAAACTGGAAGCAAGTTCTGTAACGCTTCCTCGATTGTTTTATCTATGTTATCTCCCTCATACAGATATAATGGCTTCAAGTGATGAATTTCTATGCAGGAACCTTTATATAATTCCTCATTATAATGATGAGAAAATTCAAAATTACAGCAATTACAATATAACAGCCCATCCTCTTTATTTCGATAAAACTCTCTTGCCGCATCTCTCAATTTTGAAGAACGTTCACGAATAAATATTTCTTTCTTGGATGTTGCTCCTTCACGAATCACTTCCGTTAACGGAATCACTTTTCTTTTGGTTTCCGATTTGAGCAAGTCGTCACAACTATTCAGTACATCTGCAAAATTGAATCCTGCATAGTAAAACATATAACTTAAAATTTCTTGCTTTGCCTTGACTAAACTTATTCCTTTAGGAGTTATCCGGAAACCACCCGGAACATTCTCTGCATATCCATATTTTTCAAAAGTATTGTGACTTTTGAGATTGCGGACAATTTGTGAGAAATAGGTATCATTACGCCCAGCCAGTATTTCTGCATCCTGACCTGTGGGTTTAATCAACTTTTCCAACTCTTTTATAAGTTTGGATGTAGAAATTTTACCATCTTTTTGCATTGACATTAAGAACAATGCAGGTAAAACCAATTCGGATTCTGTTACTCTACTCATAGTCAATCAAATTTATTTTTATAGTTAGTAATAATTAAATGTTCAACATCTTTATCGTTGCGGTTCATGAACGAAACTAGATATTTTTTGTCGAATTTTTGAATAACTATTCCTTTTCGATTATATAATTCATAAATGAATGGAGTATATTTGATAATCATTTGCCACTGAGCTTTGCACTCATCGCATAGATAATCAGCAAGCCGGATTTGATCTTCTCGCGTAAATTCATTTTGTGCATATGTAGAGAACTCCGTGTCATATGGAGGATCCAGAAAGACGAAATCTCGTTCAGTAGGCTGATACTTATGGAAAAAGTCCAAGAAATCAAGATTCTCTATCGTTGATTTCTTAAAATGTGCCAATAATTCCGGGGATTGGTAGTAGTCAATTTTTACCTGCATCAATTTATGATTATAACTAATCCCACCATATGGTACGTTAAATTCCCCGTTATCATTATAACGGAACATACCACTATACGCATAATTGCGCAAAAAGACGAATAATGCAGTCGATAATTCCAGCTGGTTCTTGCATAAGTTCTTATTGTTATACAAAGCTCGGAAATAACCATAGAGCGCACTCATAAAGGCGGTCTCAATATTATCTGCAATATCTCGCTCAGGCATAATACGGCGTTCTTTCTCTATCTTCCTCATCCGCAAAATTTTGTAAGCAAGGTTTTTATCAATTTCTTTATAAAAAACCTCACGTTCCCATTCAAAATCGACCGGCAATAATTCATCAATATTGTACTTTTCCACCTTGACAAACATATGTAATTTGCCTTTCATTAGCACCTCGTCTGCTTTACCATAACGGAATTGTATATACCAATCACACAATTCTTTATGATCAGCAGCATAATCAAGCGTATTTTGCCATGCTTTCGTTATATTATTAAGCCATTTGAAAAAGCCTTTATCTTGAACTGCAATATATCTATATAACAATATCAACTCCTCAGATTTGTCATTGATATAAAGATGTTTTGCATCAAACGTAGTAAAAACAGAGCCTCCTCCCACAAACGGCTCATAATAATTTTCAAACCATTGAGGAGCATGCAATTTAATATGAGATAATTCCTTCTCTTTACCTCCGGGCCATTTGATAAGAGGTTTTAACATACACTCACCTTTTGGGGCTTTGGTATGTGCAACTTTTATTCGTTTCTCTGCTGCCTCAAAATACTCTGGCATAATTTCACAACCTATAAATCGGCGTCCTGCTTCAATAGCAGCAACACCCGTCGAGCCAACTCCCATAAACGGATCAAATATTATATCATTTTCATTGCTGGCTACTGTAATCAGTTTCTTTAGTACAGCTACCGGCTTTTGTGTTGGATGTTTTGGATATGTCAGTCTTTCCGGCTTCATACAAATACTACTTTCAATGAAATTATGCATTTCCGCTTGATTGATAAAGTTCCATGTGTGACCTTTGTTCCAACATGTATATATCAGTTCACAACTATTTAGAAAACCCGCTTTGAATACTTTAGGTGCAGGATTAGTTTTGTGCCATACCATAAAATTTGTTGTATCAAACTTATGATCTAACAATTCGTACCACTTGCCTATTTGATTATAGGATGTAAAAATAAACAAGTTTCCTGTTGGCTTTAGTATGCGTATAAACTCATCTATCCATTCTTCCGGTCTGAACTCAATTAAATCCCATTCTGCAAGATCATTATTCATCGCAGAACGTCCTGGTAAAGAAATATTACCGGTCGAGTGCTGCGCTAAATTATATGGAGGATCTGTCAATATAAAGTCCACACTATGGTCTGGGATCTTCTTTATTATATCATGACTATCTCCTCTTACAATATGATATAATTGCTGTTCTTTTTTCATTCGATATTTATCGTAACTGCACTAATCTATGGCTAAGAATTCATTCTGCGTGCAAAGATACAAAAAAATTCCAACATATGCAAGCATATGGGGAATAAAATGTTTTTTTTTATGCATTTTGTACAGATTTTCCATCATTTTGCTCCGGATTTAGTATACCTTTGCGATCCTTTGCCCTTGCGAAAGGGACGTTAACAGTTATAAACATTTTAATTGACAAAACATTATGGAAAAACTATCTGAAGCCGAATTGGCTATTCTTGATTTCTGGTGTGGTTTCATCCGCACCAAGTGTGACAAATCCGTACGGCCGGTTATGCTCTGTTACCTCATGGCAGAAATGCTCGTTGAGTACACCGGCAATCTTCCGGAAAAGGAACGCCCAAAACGTCCTGTTGAATATGCCCTCAACAGCATCGGATGTTATGAAGGCACATTCTCCAAATGGCGCAAAAAGTGGTTCCGGATCTGGATAGGATTAAAAGAAAAGTAAACGTACAATCACAACAATTCCAATGGAATTTTTATTATGAAATGTTTGCCGTATCTTTGCAGCCGAAACAAAGAAAGTAGCAAAGAAAATTACAATAAAGTCCTGTCCCCGACAATGTCGGGAGACTCCTGCAAAGCAGGGACGGACTATTTGATATTTAAAATTTAAGATTTAAGATTTGAGATTTGAAATTTTAGATTTATAGCAATGGAATACAAGTTTATTGATTTTTGGCATTTATATGCCCCACAAAAAGAGTTCAGGAATCGCTATCAGTGTTGCGAGAGAGTATGGAAGGCATTGGACGAGCGGAAAAAGAGGCTTATCATGCTTCAATTAGAGAAAGAACATGGTGTCAGCCCTCCGGTTCTGCATAAAAAGAATCCCTATTTCTTTCTCACGGATTGGGAACCGCCGCAGCCGCACTGGCTAACACCGGCAGAAACGGGATACCTGTTGGCGCAGCGTGTGCCGCTCGCCGTCTGTCGCAATCCGCAGAACAACACTTTCGGCACCATCACCAAAAACGAAGCCGAGCAGCACGGCTTGGAGGTGCATCATTGGATGTAAGGGAATATTAATGTTTAATGTTTATCGATAAAGGTGTAAAGTGTAAAGTGTATAGTGTAAAGTGTATAGTGTAAAGTGTAAAGTGTATGGTATA
>JAEEGL014828486.1_pt1 | contig 15560 bp, 16 predicted proteins | sample 9134231 | NCBI WGS metagenome assembly JAEEGL01 (sample SAMN16246548, study PRJNA631951) | gut metagenome | biome: gut microbiome; feature: rumen; material: fiber-attached | host: Bos | place: Iran: Karaj | collected 2018-10
AACCAGAGCCTGAAGCTCCAGCTGAATGAGAAATGCCAACACAGGAAGAACAAATGCCTAATCCTGCTTGAAACTTAGAAGACTTCTTAATTTAATTTTATCTCATAAAAAAAAATATAATGGCTGATGCTTTTTTAATAGAGACTATGTCCGTTAATCCATACGATAGCATAGTTGCCAATACAGATAGCCAAATAGCTGATATAAATAATCAGATACAACTTGTATCTAATGAGATAAATAAATTAGAAGCATCTAATCCTACCTCTCCAACTTTATGACAGTTAAGAGAAAGGCTATCTTCATTACAGTCTAAAAAAGAATGATTAACAAGTACAAATGAATCTGCTAAATCTTTGTCTCAATCATTTAATCAATGACAACAAAACATTAATACATTAAAATGAATTTATGATATTAAACAACAAGAGTTAGAAAAAGCTAGAGCTGAAGATGAAAGAACATATAGACAAATGATTGAAGATACGAGAAGAGATAATCAGAATTATATCAATGCATTATGAAATGCTACTGCAAGTGAGAATGCTATAATAAATGCTAATGCATGAAATGCATGAGCTTCTCAGCAATCAACATCTGAAGCTAGAGCAAGAAATTATTTACAGAATGCTCAGGCTCAAAATGAAGCATCTAATAATGCTAGAGCTACAATAAATAATCTTGAACAGGCTAGAATGAATTCTAACCAGTGATATACTCAGTTATCTCAATCTAATGCTGATAATTATTTAAGACAGCAAGTTCTTGCCGACATGGAAGCAGCTGAGAATGAAAGAACTAGACAAGCTCAATATTGAAGTTCTTATTGATGATGAGGATCAAGATGAACATCTTCCAGATGAACTAATAATATCTTTGATCCATACTCACTTACGAATAATAATAATAACAATAACAATAATGATAATTCTCAAGATCAGCCTCAAGATATTAGTGAATACGAAAAGGAATTACAGAAAGCTAAAGAAGAAGCTGAAAAATACGGTAAATGAGATGGTGATTCTAAAATGTTTATTTGAATTCCAGATACCAGAGCATTAGCATGATCTATGGCTTGAATGCCAAATACTCCATCTTTAGATACAACTTATATACCTAAGGTAACTCCAGAAGAACCAAAAGTAGAACCAGTAAAAAGTTTAAGTGAATTAGATAGAGTTAAAATAAATACTCAGATGAAGAATTCATGATTAGATCCTAATACTATCACATATCAATTGACGGATAAATGATACGTTATGTTTAGAGATTGAAAATGAAATACTAAATATGTTGATGCAAATTCATTAAGAAAATAATTTATATTATATTATAACGACACATGTGAAATTGTATAAGATGCTGAGGATGTAAATGTAATGGTTCATGTACATGTACACCTCAGGAAATAAGACAATGGAAGATTGATCATTGATACAAAGTCAATCCAGAAACATGAACCATAGATCCTAAAGCTATGTGAAAAGAAATTTGGGATCTTGATGAGAAAGATTATGAATGATTGGCTAAAGATGATGCTATTGCACTGTTCTTCAAGCAGACTGGTAAAGTAGCAATCAGCGAAGCTGAATTAAGAAAACTTTTACTTCTTACTAAAAAACCACAAAATGACAGCAATTAATCAAATGAAAAGTGTTGCTTCCTCTAGCAACAAAAAACTTCAGCCAGGAAAGGCATACAAGATTAGAAAACCTGCAAAGCTAAGCTCTGCTTCTGCAAAGATGAAGCATATGGCTGCTAGTTGCCAGGCTTGTGCTGGAAAATAATTTATACTCTAACTTGCATAAATTATGAAGTATGGATGAGATAAAATAAAAGTTGTTACTGACAATCTTAATAAAGGCGATAATCTACAAGCATTGTGATTCGATACTTGTTGATATTTGCTAATATGAAAATGGAGTAATGATTACTGAACTCAATGAGATCCGTTGATGTCAGATGAAGTTCCTTGTTGATCAGAAGCGAACTGTCCTAACTGTCAACCAAAGATTACAGATGTTATGGATTTGCCAGGTCGACCTGAACCATGTAATGAATGAGATGCTATATTAGCATTATCTCATTCTGGTAGATTAAAAACAATCTGTGAATCTCAATGGGAAGATAAAGATAGAAAAGTAGCAGTTAGTGACAACGATGAGATTCCATGACATCTAAAAGACAAACTAATAGTATGTGATAGTAATTGACCATTATCATTTACTGAAAATGAACAATGAAATTTTCATACATATTGTCTTGATTGGGATCCTACAAAAGCAAATATAAAATTCATAGATCTAAAAGATACTCCAAATAATTATTCTTCACCTGGATTATTGTATTCAGATTGAAATTGAATATCATATCTTGAACCAAATGTTTGTGAAGATTCTGATTTCGCATATATAGTATTCAACAAAAGGACATGATCATTCGACACTGTATGTGATAACGATATGTCATATGCACTATGGTATTTTGATTGAGGTAATGTTAATATCCCTGTTGATACTGAATGAGTTAGAATATATGCGACTAACTATAATGATCAATCGGCTTGAGATTATGTATTCAATTGAAGATGACATCTGGCTGCAACAAATGATATAAAAACTTGAGAATGAACTACTTTATTCTATATCACAAAACCTTGAATATATACTGTAACATGTAACTCAACATTACGTAATCTAACTGAAGCTTGACTTCAAGCTGCAAGATGATGATTACTTATAGTACAGTGATGACAAGAATACGAATGGACTGATTTCAAATACGATTCAAGATGATATACTAAATATGTAAATGATTTCTATCCTAACCAACCAGATCCTGATTATATTCACGATTCGTGAATTGGATGATGATTAGATGAGAGAAATCTTGAACTTAGTATAATGTCCTTCAATACAACTCATACAATAGTAGCAGACTGAGTATCAGAAGATAATCCAATGTGAATATGATTCTGGGTTAGATGTTCTACATATCTACACGATCATAGAATGGACGATTCATCATCTGAACCATTAGAAAGTGTATTGATATGATTAACATGATGAGAGACTACAGTTTGACCAAAAACTAGAATAACTTGTTTGAGAAACTGAAGCGTACCACCAACTTACAAAAGTAGATTTTAAACAAAAAAACTATATAATATTATTAGCATTTATTTTAAATTCTAACCAACTACAAACATGTTTGGAGAAAATGCATCATTTATAAAATCAGTAGAGATAGACGATAGTATCTTCCAATGTGATCTCGACTGTTCAAAAAAATATTTACTTCAATTAGAACGAAGTACAGATAATGAAGCACGACAGTGGAGAGTTCTAAAATCAGAAGATGTGCTCACGTCAAACGATGAAAGTGACCATTCGGCAATCGAAGATTTGCAAGAATTAATTGTAGATCTAACTGCAAGAGTAGCTGCTCTTGAAGGATAATATTTTACATTCGTAACTTAATAACAAATGTTTTGATTATGGAATGAATTATTCGGATTTCCTGTAAATGATTGTGACTTTGAGAGTATCGAATGTAATAAATCTTATATTCCTATTCTTAACTGGGACAACGATAATGAGTTCGTATGGAGACTATGAGATCCATTAGACTGATGAGTTGATGCTTCCAATGTAACTTTCAATTCCAAGAATATCCAAAAACGACCATCATCTGTAAAAAAGGTTGATCAGGCGTTAGAGACTTTAATGAATATGATTGAAGATAGCAAATCTGCTATAAAATCATTCACATTTACTCTTAATGAAGATTGAGAAACTCTTGAGTGAAATATAGTTTATGAAGATGATTCATGACGTGAATACGAAAAAATAGCTTCTATAAATCTAAAAGATATCGTAGAATGATGGCAAGTATTAACATTAAAAGATATCATAGCTGATTCAATTGAAGCAGATGAATGAATATTTGAATCTGTTCAAGCATGATGACTTAATGTTACATGAGACGCTGTTATTCAATGAAATGAAGCTGTTAATTGAACGGTTGTTATGAATTCAACATTAGATGTAATATGAAAAGCTACTATTTATTGATGAGCTGATATTACTTGAGATCTTAATGTTCTTGAAGATTCTGAAACTCATGAAGGTTGAGAAATACATTCTAAGAGTTTAGAAACTACTGAAGACGCTACAATAGGTTGAGATTTATCTGTTGCTTGAAACGAAACAGTAACAGGTACTTCTACTATTAACTGAGCGACTACAATTAATAATACTTTAGCCGTAACTGGTTGAACGACTTTACAAGATTTAACTGTTTGAGGAAATGAAACAGTAACAGGTACATCTACTATTAACTGAGAAACTACAATTAATAATAAACTAACTGTATCTGATGATATAATTGCAAATGATGATTTAACAGTCAGCTGAAATACTTCTCTAAATACATTAGAGACTTCTAGTTCTGCTAGTGTAGGATGACAGTTAGTTGTATGATGAGCAGCTACAATTCAGGATGCTCTTACTGTAGAATGACAGACAAATACAGAAACTCTTAGAAGTGATGAAATAGTTACAGACGAATTAAGAGTTAATACTTCTCTTGATTTATGACCAAATGGAATAGCTCCTGACTTCGTTCTTCAATCAGAGAAAAATCAACCTAATGGAGTTGCATGACTAGATGAAAACTGATTGATTAATGCTTCTAATATGCCAGATCCAAATATAAGTTTCCATTATGAAACTTCTACACAGGGTTCAACAATTTATACATTACAACACGTTCCTCTAAGTGATAGCTCTATAATGGTATTCACTGATAGTGGAACAGCATTATTCCCTACAATAGATTATACTTGTGTAAATGGAGTAATAACTTTCACACAGATGTGAGCTACTGAATCTGCTATCATTTGGGTAGTTAGTAAATGACCTGAAAGTAATCCTTCTCAAAATCCAGATAGAAGTTTTAGTATAACTAAAAACGAAAATGGTTTTACAGCTACTTGGAACTATCCTAGTACAACAACTACTTCATTAATTGCTAGTGATTCATGACCATCTCAATTATATCCTGATTCAACAGAACCGACATGCACAAGAATGTTTGATTTAAGTACTTTAAGTCAAGCGCAACAGACTGCAATTGAAGAAACGTTAGCGACAATAATATCTTGACTAGACGTATGAGAATCTACTAATTGACGCTGGACAGAGGAAGCATATGCTGCATTAGTTTACGCTTATAACCATGCGACTAACCAATGTAATAATGAGTTAGTGTAGTTAAATTTAATATTTAATAAATAATTAATTATGGTAACTAAAATTAAACCATATAGAATAAGAGATGTGAATGAGCCAGAAGAATGAAACTCTCTCCAATATAATGACCCCAATACCTTCGTCCGATGAGAGGGCGGAGGTTGAGGTTGAGAATATACTGCTGGAAAATGAATATCCATTTGACAATGATTAGATTACTCAGCTATGAGGTGACCTTGTGATGAGTGATTCCATGTGCCAACTAGAGACGAAGCACAATTTATATTAGGAATAGCTCAAAGAAGTGACACTCAACTTCCAGGAAGTTGGGTTAAAGCTCCTAATAATGGATTTATAAAATTCCAAAGTCCTAATATTTATGCAAGTTGGACACGATGGACATGTACAGCTTCTGGTAACACAGGTGAAGATCATCATACAAATGCTTATATGCTTTGTTATGATAATTCTGGGTATATGCCTGCACAACCATTAGCACCTACTGATAAATCATATTGATGTTGAGTTCGTGCATTTAAGGATAATCCAGTAATACCAGATGAGACATGGACAATTCTTTGACAAAATCAACGTTGAGTATTTTATTGGAATGAGACATTAGGTTTAATTACAGCACATAATACAGAGAATAATCAATATGTAACACTTCAAGATAAGAACGTATGAGCTACTAATGTTGGTGATAATTGATTATATTTCCAATGGGGAAACAATCAATGATTTACATCAGCTTCTGCAGCTACATCAACTACAAAAGTAGATGCTAGTTGATATGAACCATCAACTTATGCAGCAGATCCTATTAATACGAGTTATGATTGGTCATCTGAAGAAAATGATAATCTTTGGGGATGAGTAACATGAGCAGTAACAATTGAAAATGTTATCACAAACACAGGAGTCCTCTCAGTAAACTGAGAAACTTGACATGTAACTGTAGCTTCTCCTGATATGAGTAATTATCTCGCCAAAAACAATACGACTGCATTCACTCCAACTTGAGATTATAATCCATCTACTAAAAAATACGTAGATGATAAATTTGCTACATTAATGGGATTAGGAAAATTTTTAAGTCTTTGGGATTCTTCAACTTGACTTCCTATAAGTTTTCCATTAACAATTCCTTATACATATCACACATGAGATTATTTCATGATCGAAACAGTAGCTTCTGGTTGAGGTACTAATTATAGACCATCAGGAAGTAATTATTCTGGAACAGCAAGTTCAGCAACAGAAAGTGAAACTGTTCAAAGATGAGACTTTTATATATACGATGGAACGGTTTGGTTATTTGCAAGTAATCACGGTTGAGATGTATCATTCTCTAATATTGTTGGACAACCAACAGATAATGCAAATCTTGCAGCTGCATTAAATCAAAAACAAAATAAATTAATAGCAGGAACAGATTTATCAATAACACCAGGAACCGAGATCTTCACTCTTCCTACAGGATATACTCAATTGGATTATATAGGATTAGATTGAGTATGATATTTCAATACAGGTGTAACATTAGCAGATACAGATAAATTAAATATAACCTTTACAACAAGTTCAGATTATACGTGAACCTACTTCTTATGAGGTAAAAACTGAAGTGCTGGTACTGATATCTGGTTTATATCTCCATCTGCCAATCTTATTCAATGGAATTGAAGACCTTCATCTGTAAATATACCTGTGTGAACTAAAGTGTTTATGGAATTAGAATCTGGAAAAGTTGTTTATACTGCATTAGGTACAACTGAAACCAAAACTTTCACATGAGGAAGTGTAAGTTCAACATGAGTATGTTTGATATGAGGTGCTTGGACAAGTAGTACTGATAACGTAGATTCAAGACGCTTTTATGGTTATATTCATAAACGACAAATATTAGATAGTACAAACACATTACGCTTTAATTGAGTACCATGTAAAAACTCATCTGACCAGTATTGATTCTATGATACTGTAAGTAATACATTTATTCAATCAGCAGCAACTGCAACTATTACATGATGACCAGAAGCTAATCCATCTGATATTATAAGTTTTACTAACGTATCAAGATATATTAAAAATACAGCTACTGGTGATGGTTCAATTACAATTTGAAGTTCTAATCCAGCACCATGAAATAACTGAGTTAATATATGACCATGAAGTTATGCTGCTTGATATTCAGTATGAATATGAAGTACTGCTTATTCAAATGGGGGTTATAGTGTCGCTATTGGTAATGGTACAACTGCTTCTAATACCTCTGCTGTAGCAATAGGAAGATGAGCAAGAGCAGGGTCGGTTCAGGGAATAGCAATTGGTAAAGATGCTTCTGTATCAGGACTTAACTGAATAGCAATTTGAAAAGATGCAAAAAACTCTTCAGCTTATGCTATCCAATTAGGAAAAGGAACTATTAACGGTGCTATTAATGAATATCAATTCTATGTAGGATTTGATGGAATTAATCAGAATTGGAAGATGTTAGATGGAACTACATGATTAATCCCAGATGCCAGATTAAGCTCTAATGTGCAAACTGTATCTAATTTAGTTACAACTCTAACATGAGCTGATGATACGCATTATCCTAGTGCTAAAGCCGTAGCTGACGCAATACCTACAAAGACAAGTGATTTAACCAATGATAGTGATTTTCTTGAAAATAAAGCTACAGGTACAAGTGCTTTAACTATATTAGGTACTGAAACAGCGAAAACTCAAGCAATAAATATTGGTACTTTATCCCAAGCCACAGCTAACTATGGTACGGCACTTGGTGCTTATTCACAAGCCAATGGTGGTCACGCCGTAGCAATCTGAAACTATGCAAGAACTACATGACAATACACTATTCAGCTATGAAAAGGGAATACGTCTGCGAATAATAAGTTATACGCTGGGTTTGAAAACGATAACTATGAATTATTAGATGGTACTACATGAAAGATACCAAATGATCGTTTAAATATGGATGCTACTCCAACAGATTCTAGTACAAATGCAGTAACATCATGATGAGTACATGCAGCAATAGCAGCTATAAATTGAACAATAATTGCCGCAACAGCACCATTAAGTCCTACTGAGTGAATGGTGTGGTATGATACTACTAATGATGTTTTGAAAGTATATAACTGATCTTCTTGGATGGAAGTTTGAAATTGAAAGCAAGCATTCTTCAAAACTCAAGATGAGTATAATGCATTGCCAGCTAGCAAAGAGAGTGATGGAAACTTGTATATTATTGTAGATACACATATAAATTTTATGCCATTTACAGAACTCACACAATTGACACCAGCGCCTGATGCTATACTAGCTGAGTTAAACAAAGCTCCAAAAGATTATGCTGAATATTATTATGAGAATGGTGATATACAAATGCTCGAAATGCCAAGCTCTCAATTACCAAGAGCTGATGCATATTTAAAAAATTACGTATTTTCAATTGGGAATAATGAATATGATTTTGAAGATACAAATCTTACTGAGCAAGAGCTAAGTAATATGTGAGCTCCACAAGAGATTATTGAAGCAATACTATCATGAGAATGGTATTCATCTAATTTATAATTTTATAATCTAAAAAATAATAAAGATGAAAGCAAAGAAACTAATAATAAACTGAGAAGAACAAGAATTGGTTTCTTCAGTCAATTGACAAACGTGAGATGTTGAAATTGAAAATAATACAAAAACTTTCTTCTTAAATAATAGTAGTGATTTAGAGACGGCTCAGGCTGCAGTAGACTGGATTGCTAATTGAGGTAATTCAATTATTCAATATGATGGCAAATCATATATTATTTCTGAAAAAACTATATGAGAAAATACATCAAGTTAAATTTTACACTATAATAAATATATATTATGTCAACAACAACAGAATATATTATATTTAAGCCAACAGAAATAGAAAATTCTCTACGTGCCAATGGTGCAAATATGCAAAGTCAGAGATTTATAAGATTTGATTGAAGTTTTTTTTGAACAAGATTGGTTGTGTCTTCAATAACAATTGATGAGCAAATACTTTCATCATATCTTAATACTGAATCAAACCCAGCTACTTCATATGAGCCACAATATCCATGATCTCCAGCCACTAAAAAGTATGTAGATGATAGTGTATCATGAGCTGTATCAAAATGATCAACTGCTCCATCTTCTCCTACCGAATGACAGCTTTGGTATGATACAACTAATGATGTTTTGAAAGTATATGATGGTACTCAATGGAATGTAGTTTGAGATGATGCTGCTGATATTAATACTAAAACATTCTACTTATCAGGTACAAGTGATTTAACTAATGCACAGGCAGCTTATGATTGGTATGTAGCAGGTAAAAATCCTATCGTTGTGTATTGAACAGAAAAACCAATATATACAGTATATGATACATCTAATTGATTAAGATTTCGTTCTTCTGACAGTAAAAAAAGTACAGGAACATCATCTTCAATGATAAATTATTGGAAAATGTTATCTCTTGTAGTTTCTAATTGAAACGTGACATCAATATCTGTTTGAGATTATACTGGTAACGCTATTAGCGTATTGGCAACATGACAAAATTATTCAACTCCATACACACCTCAATACGACGGTAGCCCAGCTACTAAGAAATATGTTGATGATAACGCATGAATACAAAACGATACAACATGAACTACAAGCACAATTGATGCTGAATGGGTGTGAACAGATGCAGAGTTTAAGGCTTTAAGTAGTTATTGAAATAAGATTTATAACATAATTGAATAACTATGTGATTAAGATATTGAGGTAAATTAATAAACGATTATTCAGCCATGCAGTGACCTTGTCCTGCTGGTTTTCATATACCAACAATAAACGAAATAAACACTATGTATTCGTATATGAATACCCTTTGACTTACTAATACGTGATTAAACTTTAAAGAGAAATTACTTTTGCCAAACTCTTCCAGACTAAAACAGCAGACATGAACTAGAGAAAATGTTAATTATTCTTATCTTTTAACTTGTAATTCAGCAGCTAATGGATCAGCCAGCGGAATTAGAATTGCACAGACATCAATATATACTTGAAATAACTGAACATTATCAAAAAGTGGATGACATTCTATTCGCCCATTTAGAGATACTCCAGTAACTCCAGATTCATCTTGGACGACAATATACGATTGAAGCTCAGTAGCAACATGAGCTGGAGTATTCCATAACTCTACATTATGACTTATATCTTTATCTGGAGATTGAACTAATCGATTAACAATAGCAGACAAGAATCTATGAGCTACGCAAGTATGGAATCCATGAGATACATTAACATCTGCAAATGCAGGTAAATATTATCAGCGATGAAATAATTATTGATTTGATATGACTTGAGCTACTACTACAAGCTCTACAAAAGTAGATGCTAGTGCCTATTGACCTTGAAATTATTATTCAAGCAGTACGTTTATAACAGATGGTAGTTCATCCGTAAAAGCATGGGATACTACAATTAATACTAATTTACGATGATGAACTACATGAATACAGCAAAAACCAGCACCAATAGTCAAAAGATACTATGGATGAAAATTAGTAAATGATTATTCAGCGATGAGATGACCTGCACCTGATGGTTTTCACGTACCATTAAGTACTGAACGACAAGCTGTGTATAATATATGGACAGCTTTGTGATGATGAAGTTCTGACTGAACTAACTTTTGAATAGCTTTAAAGTTACCTTTTGCTGGTTACCGTAGCTACTCGTATGCTGGTGTTAACAATCAGAATTCTGACGCCAACTATTGGTCGTCTACGCCAGGCAATAGTTATTCCGCATACCGCCTGTACTTCAAGTCATCCAGGATTAATCGGATGGGCACAAGCTATCGTTCTAACGCCAATTCAGTACGTTGTTTCAAGAATTCCCCAACTATGCCTACATCATCTTGGACTAAACTATATTGAACGAGTATAGAAGCTGGTGGTATATTCTGGAGTTCTACAGACTGATTAATAAGTCTAAGTAGTGACTGACAAACTCGAATTACTATACAAGATAAGAACTTATGAGCAACACAAGTATGGAATAGTTGAGATACATTAAGTGAGGCTAATTGTGGTAAATATTATCAACGATGAAATAATTATGGTTTCCCACGAACTTGAAGTGTAACAACATCTTCTGTACAGGTAGATGCAAGTAATTATTGACCTTGAAATTACTATAATTCAAGTACATTCATTACAAGAAGTAGTAGTCCATATACGTGGGACAGTACAGATAATTGAAATCTATGGTGATGAGAAACATGAGTACAGCAAAAACCAGCTGAAGTAATAAAAGTATATAAATGAAACATACAGATACGACCAGTCGTTCCTGTACCACGTGCTGAGTTCACAGATTGGGATGAAGATGTGTTAAACGCCATAAGCGAAGCGTTCGAGGATACATGAGATGACCTATATTGAGCGATTGAATTTTTATTCTCAGAAACATTCGTTCAGTATGTGGAGTCCGAATTATGATCGCTATCTTCATGGACGTATGATTGACTAATCTCTGGTTGGACTTGACTAGAAATATCTAACTGATGAGATATGGTAGACATAAGCATACAACCACAGACCCCTTTTTCTGAATGAAGTGCTGCTATTGTATGGAATACTGAAGATTATACACACGCAGAACTTATAACGTGAACTTATAATTCAAGTGATGATAATTTTTACTTTGAGTTTTCGAGTTTGGCATCTGATTTTAGTGGAGAAAATACAGCAATAATGTTTATTTTCGAATGATAAAAATCTTTATCGAGACCATTAATTAGCTTTCTCTTTTTATCTGAATAAGTCAATAGCAGGGACAACACAATATTTGAAAATTTGATAACATATACCCATTCGAGAAGATAATTCATAATAAAAAAGACCTCATTAGAGGTCTTTTTTGAATCTTCTGCTCAAATCTTTCTCAAGATAAATCATAAGTTTTGCTTTCTGCTTATTGACATTACTAACATACAGATCGAATTTCTCGAATCCTTCTGGAGTATATCGTTTAGTTTTAAACAATTTCTCCAGTCTTTTTGTATTCTGCTTAATAGTAGAATAAATGTTAGATCTTTCAGATACGCAATCTTCACAATACTTATGACCGTGAGATTGTTTTGAACACATGATACAATTATACATTTCATAATAGATAAAGAATAAATATGTATTATTCTTAACTATAATAAAATGATTGCACAATAAATAATATAATAATGATCTATCATAATTCAACATAAAAAGATTATATATCGATAATTTGTATATACTACAATTCTCAATATATTAACATTGCTTTTATATAATAATAAAAATCTATGGAAGACGTAAAACAATATTTCCATGGTACTGATATCGACACAAAATCTGTTGTTGATATGATAATGCAAAGACCATGAGAAGCAAAAGAATTCCTTGATCGTATCGTTAATTATGCATGATTCCTTATGAAGAAGGAAGCTCTTGAACATAAGTTCAAGCACAAGATGAGAGAACTCTATGAAGAGTACGATTTAGTTGATGAAAAATAATAACATGAATATTAATATGATTATGCAATTGCTAAACCAGTTTGGTGGTATAAAACAAAGATTAATTCAATTATGAATTAATCCTATGGATTTACAAAATGTAGACTTCAATGATCCTTATGCATTAAATGATCTTGCGGCTAGGATTATGCCTGGTCTACTAAAAGCCAATCCGAATGCGGCAGCTCAAATAAAAGATAGTGCCAAAAAGATTGTCCCTGAAAAAGAAGCTGAGATAGTAGAAATGATTGGTAATTAATCTAAGTAGTACAGCCAGCCATTTATATTATTAAAGTTTATAATCATGGATCAATCAACTTTAAGTACAGCTCCTGGAATGTGAACTTGGCTAATCATCTTGTTATTGTTCTTATGAATTGGTAACAATTGATTTGGATGATTCGGATGATTTGGTTGAAACAATGGTGCGGCATGGTTAATGTGACAAGCAAACAACAATAATAACCATGACAACACTGTTGATCTAATCAACAATAATTCATTCTGGCAACAGCAACTAGCAAACTCTCAAAGCTTTGCTAACTTGACTTCACAAATGAATATGGGATTCTGTAATACTAACCAAAGTATTGAAAGAGCTATATTAGCTTGACAGCAAAACACATCTGCTATTATAGCCTCAAGTGCAGCCAATGTTCAGAAAGTTCTTGATAAACTTTGTGAACAAGAAACTCAGAGTCTCAGAACTCAATTAGCTGAAGCAAGAGTTATCGCTCAAAACAACCAGCAAACTAATGAGCTTATCAATGCTCTTAGACCTAGCTCTGTACCAGCATGGATAGTTTCAAGTCCTTACACTTCTATTTATCCACCAGCAACTACAACAGCAGGTGCATAATAAAGAAAAACCCAGCTCTGCTGGGTTTTTTGTTTACTTGAAATACCTATTAATATCTGTACTATTATTAATGTATTTAATTTATAATTTTTATTTTACATGGAGACTTATTCAACTTGAGGTGTTGTCACTGAAGTAGCAGGTGGTATAACTATTTGAGTGATATTATCATACTTCTGATTAACTGCTCAAGCATTAATGACTTTAACTATCTTCTTATGAGTCGATGTGCTATTCTGACTTCTTGACAGCTATTTCGTAACGAAGGACACTTCATCAAAAAAATTAGTAGAATGAGTTGCTAGAAAGTTCTGAAGATGGTCATTGCCTTTTATCTTCATAGCAGCCTTGAGGTGAGTGTGATATGAAAATATAGACACAATGGCAACGATGGTTACATCCATCCTCATAATATCTGAAGCATATTCTATATTATGACACATATATTCCTTGAACTATAAAGAGAAGCTTCCAGAAATTGACGCATTAAAAAGTCTTATCCAGAGAATATGAAATCTTTTTAAATGACAATTAGACACAAAAAAAGATGGGAAAGATTGAGAACAATTATAGTGTACATCATATCCTACCAAAATCTAGGTATTGAAGTTCTGAACCTCTAAACCTTGAGGTTCTAAAAAATACCACGCACCGTGCTCTGCACACACTGTTCCAAAACCAGATGATAGCGGAACAGCTTATAACAACCGTTGAGCTTTCAGAAAAAGCATTGCGTGAAGATGTTAGACAATGGTTGCTAGATGTTCTAACCTCTAAAAATATTCATGATCCTTATACTTGGTATAAATATGATTGTATAAAATAATTTTATTTTCTAATGATATTATTATGTCTACATTAACAGATGAGGAAGAGAAAATTTTTTGATCATGTCTTACTCTGCCTGAAGACATGGCTGAAGCTACAGACTTCAAAGCTGAAGAGGCTATAAAAGTTGATATGAATGTTAAATTACCAGAAAGCTTTTCGTTATGACAATGGATTTATAAAACAAGCAATCAATGAAAATTGTGAGCATGTACTGCATTATGAACAACTCACTGAACTCAAATATTAATAGTTAGAAAAAACTGAGTAGTGCCTACAACTAAAAACATTTTAACACCACAACGAAAAGATTTGTGGAGTAAAATGTGACATTCAACTACATCTTATGATGGTTGAGATTATGTTGAAAAGGCAGTATCAACTGCCTTAAAACAATGAATCTATATAGAAGAAAATTGAGAACTCGCTAAATTCGATTGATATGCATATTGAGATTGGAACTCAGTTGAATATGACAAAAACATGGATCTTATGAAACGTTATTTATATCAATGAGATCCTATCGTTTGGTGTGTTAGATGAGATAAACAAATGTGGAACGAGATGACTGCATGACAATTAAAATCAGTTCCTAAAACACCAACAGGTTGACATTGTATAGCTTTAGTATGATGGGACAAAACATGATTCTGGTTTGTAAATTCACGAAGACCAAATGATTGAAAAGAATTAAAAAGTAGATTCCATGTTCCATATGATTTGATGAAAAAGATATGACCAAAATTTAATTACAGATATTGGATTCTTTATATTAAAGATGACGCTAGAATAGATCCTGAGAGATTAAAGAAAAATAAAGTATATGCTACAATATTAGAAGTATTGAAAAAATATTATGATAAAGAATCTCCAGAAGTTAAAGCTTGAATTGTTGCATTATCACAATCACTTAGAAAAGTTTATCCAGAAATAAATAAAGAATTACCATTATAATATTTATATCATAACATATATTACAATGGCTTGCAAATGAAGAAAGCAAAAGTAGAATAATTCTACCAGTACTGTATCG
>JAEEGL010821997.1_pt1 | contig 15559 bp, 9 predicted proteins | sample 9134231 | NCBI WGS metagenome assembly JAEEGL01 (sample SAMN16246548, study PRJNA631951) | gut metagenome | biome: gut microbiome; feature: rumen; material: fiber-attached | host: Bos | place: Iran: Karaj | collected 2018-10
ATGACAGGAAGATGATGGCGGGATTCAGGCCCATCTGGTTCTTCATGATGGTGGGGATGAGCACCATGTCCTGGATAACCTGGCAGATGATGTAGGCCAGGATGACCCAGCCGAACATAACCCAGAAACTGCCGCCTGTCGCAGCTGTCGCCACGAGACACAGGAAGGCGGCAATGGGGATGGAAATCAGTTGCAGGTAGGGCACCATGTTCAGCAGTCCAACAAACAGTCCGAAGGCGATGGCCATGGGCAGACCGATGATGTAGAACTCGATGGCAAAGATCACGCCCACAAAGAACGATACCGCTGCTTGACCGCGGAAGTAACGGCTCATCGTGTCGGCCACGTCACCGAAGATGCGCAGGGCCATGCGACGATAACGGGCTGGAATAGCGGCCTTGAATGCGCGTGATAACTTATTGAAGTCCAGCAGGATGAAGAACATGTACAACAGTACAATGAACCACGACACGACGTTGAAGATAATGCTCATTGTGCCGCCAACTACCGACCAGGCACCCGACACGGCCTTGTTGGCAATCTCCATCCACTGCTGCTTGGAGAATAACTCATTGAACTTCTCCACGTCGATGTAGCGCTGGATGAAGTCGTTGACTTCGGCAGGGATGTAGGGGATGTTGAGCGAGGTCTTGGCATAGGCGGCCAGTTGCTTGGACATCGCGCTGAACTCGTCAATCAGGTAAGGAATGACCAGCCAACACAGGCCCGTGATGACAGCGATGACGATGAGCAGGGCAAGAATCACGGCAAAGGCGCGCTTCTTGATGTGCACCTTGCGTTGCAGCCACTCGACCAACGGCTCGATGATGTAGGCCAGGATAAAGCCGACAACAAAGGGCATCAAAACCGGGCTTAGGTAGTTGACCAGCCACACGCCCACCACCACGCTGATGAGTGTCAATACCATCCTCACCACGCGGTCAAAGTCATATTTCTTGGGTTGTTCTACTGTCTGTGACATTGTCTCTCACTAATCTCTAACCACTAATCACTAATCTCTAATCACTAATCACTAATCATTAATCTTGATATCCACCTCGACGGGGCAATGGTCGCTGCCGTAGATTCCGGTGTGGATTTTGGCATCAATGAGCTTCTCCTGCAGGCGGTTGCTGACCAGGAAATAGTCGATGCGCCAGCCCGCATTCTTCTCGCGCGCCTTGAAGCGGTAGCTCCACCACGAGTAGACGTCGGTCACATCGGGGTTGAAGAAGCGCCAGGTGTCGGTAAATCCCGAGCCGAGCAGCACGGTCATCTTCTCGCGTTCCTCGTCGGTGAAGCCGGCATTCTTGCGATTGGACTTGGGGTTCTTCAAGTCAATTTCCTGATGCGCCACATTGAGGTCGCCGCAGACGATGACGGGTTTCTTCTTGTCCAACTCCAGCAGATAGGCGCGGAAGGCTTCTTCCCAGGTCATGCGGTAGTCCAAGCGCTTCAGGCCGTCCTGACTGTTAGGCGTGTAGCAGGTCACGAGGAAGAACTCGGGCATCTCCAGCGTGATGACGCGGCCCTCGTGGTCGTGCTCCTCAATGCCGATGCCATAGGTCACGCTCAGCGGCTCGTGGCGGCTGTAAATCGCAGTGCCCGAGTAGCCTTTCTTCTCGGCATAGTTCCAGTAGGAGCGATAGCCCTCAAATTCCAGGTCCAGCTGCCCCGCCTGCATCTTGGTCTCCTGCAGGCAGAAGAAGTCGGCGTCCAGTTCCTTGAAGATATCGCTGAAGCCTTTGCCCACCACGGCCCTCAAGCCGTTCACGTTCCACGAGATGAATTTCATTGACTTTCAGTTTTTTATGTTGTGAATTGTCGTTTTGCTGAATCATATGAGATGCCAGCCCTGCCCAATTCATTGAGCAGCGCAATCATGTTGATACCGGCGCTCAGGCAGAAGGTCTCCAGGTCCATATTGTTGGCCCTGAGCATCATGTTCACATATTGTGACTTCATGAAAGGATCCTGCGGCAGATTCATAGCGATTCAATAAAAACGTTTATCTCTGCAAATGTACAACAATTCTCGTGCCGAATGCCTACAATAGATGATAAAAAATGTAATTTTGTGGCGATGAAGGAAAAGTTTCATCCATTGGAGCTTGGTGCGGTGGCTGTGGAGTTGCCGCAGCGGTTTACTTGTCCGTTCTGCTATGAGCCGCATCCATTGGCGGTGATGGCGGTCGGGCAGGTGCAGCGCTATGTTGCCTCGCGGGAGGATTGGGCCGATGAATTGGGTGCCGGGAAGATGCTCGGTGTGCTGGTGGCTCAGGATGGCGAGGGGCGGCTGGGCTTCCTGGCGGCCTTCTCGGGTAATCTGGCGGGCAGCGTGAAGCACGACTACTTCGTGCCGCCGGTCTATGACCTGTTGGATCCGCAGGGCGAATTCAAGCAGGTCGAGGCGCAGATTACCGCTATCAACCATGAGGTGGAACGGCTGGAACAAGCTGCCGAACTGGCCGAAATGCAGCGCCGTGAAGCTGCCGCGAAGCAGAAAATGTCCGATGAAATCGAGCATTTCAAGGCTCTGATGGCCCGGCACAAGCATGAGCGTGATGAGCGCCGTCAGGCTGGTCACCTCACTGCCGAGGAGCAAGAAGCCTTGTTGAATCAGAGTCGGTTTGAGAAAGCCGAGTTGCGGCGCATCCGACAGCGCCATGAGGCCGAGTTGGCCGGAATTGCCGATGAAATGGCCCTTTTTCAGCAAAGAATCAATGACCTGAAGGCGCGCCGCAAAGTGATGAGCGAGGTCCTGCAGGAGCGGATTTTCCGCCTGTTTATCGTGAGCAATGCCCGTGGTGAGCGGCGCGATCTGGTCGATGTATTCAAGCCGTTAGGCACGCTGCCGCCTGCCGGGGCAGGGGAGTGCTGTGCCCCCCGTCTGCTCAATTATGCCTATAACCAGGGCTTGAGGCCCGTGTACATGGCCGAGTTCTGGTGGGGTGCGTCGCCCGTGGGCGAGGTGCGTCATCACGGCCACTACTACCCCGCGTGCCGCAGTAAGTGCAAGCCCATCCTTGACTTCATGTTGCAAGGACTTGATGTAGAGGATAATCTGCTGGACCTTCCCATGAGTGACGATGCCCTTGTCGAGGTCTATGACGACCAGTGGCTCACGTTACTCAACAAGCCATCAGGGATGCTGACTGTCCCGGGCAAGCAATTGGAGGACTCCCTGCTCACTCGCTATCAGGCTGCGCATCCCGAGGCCGTCGGGCCCATCGTGGTGCATCGTCTGGACCAGGAAACGTCGGGCCTGGTCATGTTTGCCAAGGACAAAGCCACCCACAAGGCCCTGCAGCATCAGTTTGAGAATCACAGCATCAGGAAGTGCTATGTCGCACTGCTTGACGGCAACGTGACTGTTGACGAGGGCTCTGTCGAGCTGCCGATCCGCCCTGACGCCAGCGACCGCCCCCGTCAGCGCGTGGATGATGTCCATGGCAAGCCAGCCGTGACACGTTATCGCGTGCTGGAACGCATCAACGGGATGACGCGCATCGCCCTTGAGCCCCTCACAGGCCGCACCCACCAGTTGCGCGTGCATTGTTCGCATGCCAGGGGGCTTAATTGCCCCATCGTGGGCGACCGCCTCTATGGCACAGCTGCCAGCCGCCTGATGCTCCACGCCCAGTTGATCACCTTCGTCCACCCCGCCACGGGCTGCTCCATGACCGTGGAATGTAATCCCGATTTTTAATCTCAAAATTGAAAATATTTACATTTTTTTTGAAATCTGCCCGATTTAGTCAAAAAGCAATAAACAATCCTAATAGTTTACAAAAATAAATTAAAACATTTTGCGGTTTGCAATCGTAACTCTATATTTGTGCCATTGAAGGTGAGAATTACCCACCCAGTGAAACAGAATTTGATATATAATTTGCCTATGCTGAGACAATTACGCTTCGGACTATTGGCATTGTTGACATTGACTGCAGTGTTGCCGTTGGCAGCACAGGTGCGTCATGTCACCACGGTCAATCCCATGTCCAAGCAGGCTTATTCGGAGGTCTATGAGTTTGACTACGTGGACATCCAGCCGGAGTTCCCCGGTGGCGAGCGTGGGCTGATCAACTTCATCAACAAGACTCGGGAGTATCCCTATCACGCTTATAAGAAGCGCATCCAGGGGCGCGTGTTGTGCAGTTTTGTCATCGGTGTCGACGGCAAGGTGAGCGACGTGCGTGTCATCCGCGGTTCCGGCGACGAGAGCCTGAACAAGGAGGCTGTCCGCGTCATCGGCAAGATGCCCAAGTGGAGTGTGGGTAAGATAGGCAATCATGCCGTGCCCGTGCGCATGGTGCTGCCCATCAACTTCAGGTTGTAGCCCCTATTGAATTAAATACTATTTATGATAATCATCAGAATAGCCGTCAGCTCTTTGGCGGTTATTCTGATTTTTGGGACACATGGGGCATCTGCAAATCATGGAAAATAAGGGAAGTATCTACTTTTTTATTGTTAAATTGCTTTGTAATCTGATTATTTTAATTAATTTTGTGGCATTGACTGAACTTGAATCGCTCGTAGGACTGATTCACTATTGTAAAGATTAACCTAACATATCAATAACAACCTGTTAATTAAGCTTTTATGAGAAAATTATTATTTCTTGCTGCACTCTTGTTTGCGGCAACACAGGCCTTTGCCGGGCATGTAGATCTGGCTCAGGCCCAGATGACTGCGCAAAATTTTCTGCAGAATAGAGTAGATGCCAAGCGTCTGAATGCCGCTCCGGTGGGAACCTTGAGGCTGTTACATGCCGAGACAGGTTCGCAGCGCTTGTCGCAGCCTGTATATTACATTTTCAATGCTGACAATGCCTTTGTCATCGTCGCTGGAGACGACCGTGCTCAGGAGGTGCTCGCCTACGGCAATGGCGCCCTCGACATGAACAACCTGCCCGATAACATGAAGTTCTGGCTCAACTACTACAAGATGCAGATGGAGTACCTGCAGGCCCATCCCGGTCTGGTGGTGACCAAGCCTGTTATCCGTGCCGGCCAGAGTGTAGAGCCGATGCTCGAGGCCATGTGGGACCAAGGTAATCCCTATTATCGTCAGTGCCCGAGAGATGGTGATACCCGTGCCATGACAGGTTGTGCCTGCACCTCGCTTGCTCAGGTGTTTTATCACTGGCAGTATCCCACCGAGCCCACCCCGGTCATTCCCGGTTATACTACCAAGAACGGAAAATTCACGCTCGAAGCATTGCCCTCGGTGACCTTTGACTGGGACAATATGCTTCCCACTTATAGGTTAGGTTCTTACACTGATGCGAATGCCAATGCCGTTGCCCAGCTGATGCGTTATATCGGCCAGGCCGAGCGTATGAACTACGACAAAGCGGGTAGCGATGCCTGGGAAGATGATATCGCCAGGGCCTGTGAGACCTTCGGCTATGAGGATGCCGTTGTGGTCTATAAGGCAACGATGAACTTTGAGACCGATGAGGAAACCACCTATATCAACGACGAGGACTGGCATGCCATGATGGTGGATGAGCTTCTTGCGGGCCGTCCGTTTGTTTTTTGTGCCTTTGATTATAGCAGTGTCTATTTGTCATATAGCGGTCATGCCTTCAATGTCGATGGCTATGATGCCAGCAATGGCATGTTCTCCATCAATTGGGGCTGGAGCGGCGTCGGTAATGGCTATTTTGCCATGAATGCTTTTGCCAACCAGGGTGCTAACTATCACCTGGGCCAGCGCATCGTGAAGAACATCTATCCGTCGACCGCTGTTGAGCCTACCATCAAGGTGAATCCCGACGAGCTGGAGATGCAGACTCGCCTGGGCGAACCCGTTACCGCAACGTTCACCGTCAAAGGTCGCCTGCTCACCGATGACATCACGCTGACGCTGAATGATGCTGCTGGCGTGTTTGCCCTTGATGCCACCACCGTCACCATGGCCGAGGCCAAGGACGGCAAGGTCATCACCGTTACCTATGACCCCGTCGCTGTGGGTGAAGACAACGCTACCATTACCCTGAGCAGCCCCGGTGCCGAGGACAAGGTCGTAACCTTGAGTGGAACGGCAGCTCCTGCTCCGCTGGTAGTCTATGATCCCGTGATGCTGCCCGCCGTTGAGCAGTACATCAACTTGACCTCGTTCCGCGCCGACTGGACCGACCAGACCGCTGCCGAGGATGTTGTCAGCTATATCCTTGACGTGAGCACCAAGCCCAATTATGTCCTTATCGATCAAGTGGACTGGAGTAATACCAATGAGAGTTTCTCGCCCCAGACGGCTAATGCTGACAGGTATTTCCCCAGCGGCTGGACTTTTGCCGGCAGTGACCTTTGGGCCGAAGACGGCTTTATCTCCATCAACGGCAACTTCAGTTTCACTACACCGACCTATAACTTGGCAGATGCCGAAAAGTTGACTGTAGTGTTTACTGGTAAGGGCAGTTATCAGGCAGCGGCTGTTACAGTATCGACGAGTGTTGACTCTAAGGATGTTCCCATGGCTTACGGATCATTCAATCAGTATGTCGTTGTTCTTAACTGTGCCGAGAACGACCAAGTAACGATTGCTACCAAGAGCGGTAATCCTGCTTTCCTGAACATGCAGATCTATGCCGGTGAGGTTCCCGCTCCCGAGATGCGTGCCACCGAGGAAGGCGATGCCACCTGGCGCACAATTACCGGTATCACCGACAAGTTCTACACCGTAACCGGCCTGACCGCCGAGGGCACCTACCTCTACAAGGTGAAGGCCCTGTACACCGACGGCACCGAGAGCGCCTGGAGTAATGTCGAGACGGTCACCCTGTTCGAGAACACTCCCGCCTATCAGCGTGGCGACGTGAACCGCGACGGCAACGTCAATATCCAGGACGTGACGGTTCTCATCAACAAGTTGCTGTCTCATGCCGAGTATGACGAGCTGGCCGACTGCACCCAGGACGGCAATATCAACATCCAAGATGTAACCGTCCTGATCAACTACCTGTTGAGCAAGCACTGGTAATGCTTTTATGCTCGCAGGTTAGAGATTAGAGGTTAGAGATTAGTGAGGCATCCGCCAACTATGGGCTACAGTTAGAAAAAGAAATCACTATTCGTTTTTATTCATTTTATAAATCATTTTGTTTTTATGAAAAAAATCTTATTACTTGCTGCTCTCGTGCTTGCAACGTTGCAACTTACCGCAGCCAATGTGGATCTGGCAACTGCACAGCAGACTGCACAGCGTTTCCTGAAAAACCAGACCGCCAACGGTCGCTTCATGGCTTCGGCTCCCACCATCAAGTGGACCCACGAGGTGAAGAACACAAGCGATGTCACTCTGACTGCTTATTACATTGTGAATACCAGCAATGGCTATGTGATCGTTGCAGGTGATGACCGTGCCAAGGAGGTTCTCGCCTACGGCAACGGTACCCTTTCCAGCATGAATGACCTGCCCGAGGCAATGCAGTACTTCCTCGACATCTATCAGAAGCAGATGGAGTACCTGCAGGCTCATCCAGGTCTTGTGGTTAAGAAGAATCTGAATCGTGGCGCCGTGTCGATAGAGCCCCTGTTGAAGACCGAATGGGCCCAGGGCAAGCCTTACAACATGCGTTGTCCCCGCGTGGACCGCGACTATTGCATGGTGGGCTGTACCGCAACTTCGCTGGCTCAGGTGATGAAGTTCTGGGAGTATCCCGAGAAGTCTCCTGCTCTGCCCGGCTACACGTGCAAGGACTCTGGTATCCAGGTGCCCGCTCTGGAGGAGTACACCTTTGACTGGGAGAACATGTGGGATACCTATGCAGCTTATAGCTCAAATACCGATCAGCTGCCTGACGTGAACAAGGACGCTATCGCATGGCTGATGCGCTATGTGGGCCAGGCCGAGACGATTGACTATAATGTCCTGCGTAGTGGTACTGAGAACTTTGAGATTCTGAATGCTATCCGTCTGTTCGGCTACGATGAGGGTGTTTACATTGCCAAGAAGTATGATTCTCCCGACTTTACCGGTGATACCGCCCATGATGGCCATGAATTCTACAGTGATGAGGCTTGGGGTGAGCTGATCCAGAGCGAGTTGCGTGCTGGTCGTCCCCTGGTTTACTGCGCTTATGACATGTCAAGTGACTCGACGTCTCTTAATGGTCACGCCTTCAATGTTGACGGTTATAATGCCGAGGATGACACATACCATGTGAACTTCGGTATGAGTGCCGACAAGAATGGCTACTTTGCGCTGAATGCATTCGAGATTGATTATTTCACGACTTATAACTTCTGGCCCATTTTCTTCGCTGGTGTTCAGCCTCCCGGCCTGACGACCGATCCCCGTATCTTCATTTCCACTCAGGAGCTGAGCATGGAGGCTTATGCAGGCCAGACCACAACGGCAACCTTTACCGTATCGGGTGACAACCTGACAGGTGCTATCACTGCCACGCTCGCCGATGCTAACGGTGTGTTCAGTCTCGATGCCACCACCGTCGCTCTTGATGAGCTCGGCAAGACCATCACCGTTACCTATGCTCCTCAGGCTGTCGGTACCCATGATGCTACCATCACCTTGAGCAGCGAGGGCGCTGCCGACAAGGTTGTTACCCTGAAGGGTACTGCTACTGCTGCTCCGCTGGTGGTCTACAATCCCGTGATGCAGCCCGCCAATGAGCAGTACATCAACCTGACCTCGTTCCGTGCCGACTGGACCGACCAGACCGCTGCCGAGAATGTTGCCAGCTACACCCTGGATGTGAAGGAGAAAGCCAGTGCTGGTGGTCTGCTCGGTGAAGCAGACTGGAGCACCGCTGTGGGTTACGGCGATGATGACCTGCCTGAAGGCTGGACTTACGGTGATTATTCAATCTTCGCTGATGAGGGCGGTATGGCCATCACCACCGACAGCTATATCCGTACCAATGCCCTCGATGTGGCGGCTGGTAAGCTTACCGTAGTGGTAAGGGCTAAGAACTATTACGTCCACTCTACCTCAGAGCTCACGGTAAAGACGAGTGTTGATGAAAAAACATATGTATTAACTAATGAGTACACCGATTATACGGTCGTCTTGAATTGTGCTGACAATGATTATGTTGAGTTCTTTGCCAAGGCTTATAACCCCACCATCCAGACCGTCAAGATTTATGCCGGTGAGGTAACTGCTCCGCAGCTGCGCGCAACTGTTGAAGGAGACGCTTCTCATTACGTGATCAGCGGTATCACCACTAAGAACTACACTGTTACCGACTTGAATGCAGCGAGCACCTACCTCTTCAAGGTGAAGGCCCTGTACACCGATGGCAGCGAGAGCGCTTGGAGTAATGTCGAGACCGTAACCCTGTTCGAGAACACTCCCGCCTATCAGCGTGGTGACGTGAACCGCGATGGCAACGTCAACATCCAGGACGTGACGGTTCTCATCAACAAGTTGCTGTCAAAGGCCGAGTATGACGAGCTGGCCGACTGCAACCAGGACGGCAATATCAACATCCAAGATGTAACCGTCCTGATCAACTACCTGTTGAGCAAGCACTGGTAATGCTCGCTTCGCTCGCAGATTAGCGATTAGAGATTAGTGAGACATCCGCATTCCGTTTGACTGGGGTGCGGATGTCTGTTTTTGTGAAACTAAAATGCAGTCGGAGAGATGAAAACATGGGAAAAAGTTGCTGAATTCAGTGATTAGTTATACTTTTGCAAAATAAATCACGCAATCGCTGTCATCCTGCTATTCTAATGACCGATGGCTGATATTGATGGATGCGTAGCGAAGGGATATTTTTTATCGCTTAATTAATTATCACATATTTAACCACTGTTTTTTTATGAAGAAAATTTTATTACTTGCTGCACTCGTGCTTGCCTCGTTGCAACTCACGGCTGCCAATGTCGACCTGGCAACTGCACAGCAGACTGCACAGCGTTTCCTGAAAAGCCAGACCTCTAAAGGTCGTCTCATGACCTCGGCCCCCACCATCAAGTGGACCCACGAGGTGAAGAACTCAAACAATGTAACCCAGGCCGCCTATTACATCGTCAACACCGATAAGGGCTACGTGATCGTGTCGGGTGATGACCGTGGCCGCCAGGTGCTCGCCTATGGCGAAGGCCCGCTCGAGAGCATGAACAATATCCCCGAGAACATGCAGTTCTTCCTGGATATGTACAAGGCAGAGCTTGAGTACCTCCAGGCTCATCCCGGACAGGTGGTCAAATCGCGCAATGCCAACCTCGGCCAAAGCGTGGATCCGCTGCTGACCACCGTGTGGAACCAGGGCAGCACCAATGGCCGTTCGCCTTTCAACAGAAATTGCCCCAAGATTAGTGGCAGTCCTTGCTTGACCGGTTGTGCCGCCGTGGCTTTGTCCCAGGTGATGAACTTTTGGGAGTATCCTGCAAGCTGTCCTGCTCTTCCCGCTTATACGGGCGAGAGGGGTGTCTATGCTTCGGCTCTGGATCCTATCACTTTTGATTGGGCTAACATGCTCGACAAATACAAGAATGACAATTGGAGCGAGGCTGAACGCGATGCCATCGCCAACCTGATGCGCTACGTCGGTCAGGCTGAGTTTATGGATTATTACACCGACAAGAGCGGTGCCGATGAGGACCAGATTCTGATGGCCCTGCGTCTGTTCGGCTATGATGCAGGAACACACTATGAACTCAAGAACGCTTACGATCAGGATATGACCGAGCTCATCAGTGATGATGACTGGACCGCCCTGATGCAGACCGAGCTGATTGCAGGCCGTCCCCTGATTTATGGTGCTTTCTCAGCAATGTCAACCGGTGACAGCTACTATGGCCATGTATTCAATGTTGATGGCTATGATGCCACCAACGACCTTTATCATGTGAACTTTGGTCAGACGGAAAGCAACAATGACTGGTATGCCTTCAACGCCTTCGGTTACGGCATCACTGTGTATAAGTACTTCCAGCTGATGTTTGTTGACCTGAAGCCCACCCCCGAGGGTGTCGCTATCCCCCCGCGCATGATTGTACATCCCTGGTACAACTATCCCGAGGTGAATGTCGGCTCGAGTGTAACTGTCGGTGTTGACCTGATTGGCGTTGACCTGACCGGTGACATCACTGTGACCGTCAACGATGAGAATGGTTTCTTGTCCACTGATGTTACCAGCATCGCCCTCGGTGAGCTTGATGCAGCCAACCACAAAATCCTCAACGTGACCTACAGTCCGACGGATGATGCAGGTATGCATTTCGCCTATATCACACTGAGCACGCCAGGTGCCGAACCTGTTAACATCTATTTCTACAGTACGGCCAATGGTACTTCTTCTAAGGTCGCTCCCGTGATGCAACCCGTCAATGAGGCCACAGTTACCTCGACCTCTTTCGGCGCAGCTTGGCACCACACGACCTCACCTGCACTTGTTGAGAGCTACACCCTCGAATTGACTGGCAGCAATGGCAGCACGGCCACCTTTACCGACCTCGCCGAGAAGTCAATCAACGTGACTGGCCTGACTGCCGGCACCACTTACACCTATCGTGTAAAGGCCATCTACACCGATGGCACCGAGAGTGAGTGGAGCAATGTCGAGACGGTAACCCTGCCCGGTGGCGGCACTCCCACCTATGATCGTGGCGACGTGAACCGCGATGGCAGCGTCACCATCCAGGACGTGACGGTTCTCATCAACAAGTTGTTGTCTCACGCCGAGTATGACGAGCTGGCCGACTGCAACCAGGACGGCTCTATCGCCATCCAAGATGTAACCGTCCTGATCAACTACCTGCTGAGCAAGCACTGGTAAGGCTTTTATGCTCGCTTCGCTCGCAGATTAGAGGTTAGAGATTAGTGAAGCATCCGCATTCCGCTTAAGTGGAGTGCGGATGTTTTCACTTATATGTGTATGATTAGTGACTTGAATGACAGCATATTTGTTGTTTGTGAGGGAAATGATGTGATGTGTCAATCGTTTGGAAATTATTTGTAACTTTGCATCCGTAATTAACCAGAATACATTTTTAAACCATAGAAATCTCTATTTATGTCGTTTGTGAAAAAATTATTATTCCTCTTGACTGTCGCTATTGCGGCATTCTCAATGTTGGCTGCACCTGTTGATCAGGCAACGGCGGCAAAGTTGGCAGGGAGTTTCCTGAGCAATGGCCGCCAGACAGGTACATTGATGAATCCCAGCAGTTCAAAGTTGGAGTTGAGGAAGGCCGAGCCCAGCCGTGCCGTGGGGGCAGGCGCTGCATATTTTATCTACACGACAGATCACTCCTATGTTGTCATTGCCGGTGATGACCGCGCCGAACTGGTTCTGGCCTACGGTGACTATGCGCTGGACATTAAGAATATGCCTCCAGGCATGATGGACATGCTGGCTCAGTACAAAAGCGAGATTGAGTACTTGCAGCAGAATCCCACCCTCAAGGTGAATCCCGTCGTCAGCCCGCGGAACACTCCATCGCTCAAAGCCACATCAGTAGGCCCGTTGCTGACCTGCAACTGGGACCAGGGCGCTCCGTTCTGGAACGAGTGCTACTTTGGCGGCTACCAGTGCTATACCGGCTGCCCTGCCACTTCGGCAGCCATGGTGTTCTATTATTGGAAATACCCCCAAGACTTAGTGCCCGCACTGCCAGGCTACGAGTCCCAAATCAATTACTCCAATTGGAACTACATCGACTATATCCATGATCCCATGCCTTCAATGGCCTTTGACTGGGACAATATGATTGATGACTATTCCGGCAGCTATACCGATCAGCAGGGAGCTGCAGTGGCTGCATTGATGCATTATATCGGCCATGCCGAGCACATGGACTATGGTGCCAGTACTTCGGGCGGCAGTGGCGTGAGTGTGGATAGCATCGGCAACATCCGTGATGCCTTCCTGATCTGCGGTTATGATCCCGAAACAATCCGCTTGGTCAAGAAGACCAGCGCCTATAGTGGCGGTACAACACTCTATACCGATGCCGAGTGGGCCGAAATCCTCCAGGAGGAAATGTTTGCCGAGCGTCCCGTCATCTTCTGTGCGGTTGCGACTGGTGGCGGCGGCCATGCCTTCAACGTCGATGGCTATGACAGCAATACCAACAAGTATCATGTTAACTTTGGCTGGAGCGGTAGCTACAATGACTGGTTTGCCTTGAATGCCTTTAACGGCCAGGGCTCAACCTATAGTGTCTATCAGCAGATGGTCGTCGGCATCCAACCGCTCGTCCAGGGACCGGTTATCAAGGTAAGCCCCGCTAAACTCAATATCGATGCCTTTGTTGACCAGGAGGCTACAGCCACTGTGGTTGTCAGGGGTGAGGAACTCACCAGTGCCATAGATGTAGCACTCAACGACGAGAGCGGTTACTTCTCTATCGATGTCAGCAGCGTTGCTCCTGATGAGCAGGGCGAGGGCAAGACCATCACCGTGACCTATGCCCCTGAGGCTGTCGGCACTCACACTGCTACTCTCACGCTGACCAATGCCGATGCCAAAACCAAGATGGTTCACATATTCGGTGCTGCAACTCTTGATACCCACAAGCCCGTGATGCTTCCCGCCGATGAAACCGGTGTCGACTTTACACAATTCCGTGCCGACTGGACCGATGAGACCGCCGACAAATATGTGGATAGCTATACCCTGCTTGTTGGCACAAAGCCCGGCGCAACACTCATCGCTGATGAGGACTTCAGCGATTTGCCCTCAGGAGGTAATGTAGCTTCCAATCCCACGCCCTATATACCCCAGGGCTGGACCTTTGAGGGCTCAGAGCTGTGGCTGGACGGAGCCTGCCTGTCACTTGGCAGCAATAGCTACTTTGTGACTAAGCAGTTTGACCTGAAGGGCTACGACAAAGCATCAGTTATCGTCAGGGCCAAGAATGACAATGAATATGCCAGCAGTGCTACACTATCGGTAGAAACAAGTGCGGATTACCTGTCCACTAAGACCTGGGGCGTGTATCTTGACTACGTCTTTGTGCTGGACTGTGGTGAGACCGAGCAGTTCAAGATCGGTAGCGACAGGTACTACTGCGACATCGAGGCTATCCAGATCTACGCCGGTGAGTTTGATGAGTATACCCTGCGCGAAATTATTGAGGAGGGCGACTCCACTACGCGACTGATTACAGGTATCACCGATAAGTCTTACATGGTCAGGGACCTCGATGCAGGCGGCACCTTCTATTACAAGGTGAAGGCCCTCTATACCGACGGCACCGAGAGCGAGTGGAGCAATGTCGAGAAGGTGACTCTGTTACAGGGTGTTCCCCAGTTCATCCGTGGTGATGTGAACGGCGACTCCGATGTCAACATCACCGACGTGACTGTGCTCATCAACTCGTTGCTGTCCAATGCCGAGTATGCCGAGGTGGCCGACTGCAACCAGGACGGCAGCATCACCATCACCGACGTGACCGTCCTGATCAACTACCTGTTGAGCAAGACTTGGTAATGCTCGCTTTGCTCGCAGATTAGTGGTTAGAGATAAGAAATTAGTGAGGTATTCACTACAATATGAGTATGGATGCCTCACTATTGTTGTGCCTAATGAAATCGGTAGTGTGAAATATTTGGAAAAAAGTTGCTGATTTCGGTAATTTGCTTTACATTTGCCGCCTCAATGTTGCTATTGCTGTCAAATCGCCGTCCGTCAAGGCCGCCGATGGCCGATACGGGGGGACGTGAGCTGAGCTAATTAGCCATTACATCATTGTTTAATCATCATAATTACCCATGCGTATGAAGAAATTCTTATTGATTGCTGCGTTATTGCTGGCGGCTGTGCAGATCCACGCCGCCGATGTGAGCCCGCTGGCGGCTCAAAAAACTGCCGAGCGCTATTTAAAGACGACTGCTGCCGGAAAACGGCTGACAGGCGTGCCGGCGCAGAACCTGAAGCTGCTCTACACCGAGGCCAACTCGTCGCGCCCCGAGCAGGCGGCTTATTACATCTTTAACTCCGACCAGGGCTTTGTCATCGTCTCGGGTGACGATCGGGCACATCTGGTGCTAGCCCATGGTGACCGTCCCCTGGACTTGAAACGCATGCCCGACAACATGAAGTTCTGGCTTGGTACCTACAAGAAACAGATTGAGTACCTGCAGGCCCACCCGGGATTGGAGGTCGATAAGCCCAGCCTCAACAGCAGCTTGAGGACGCCCGATGTGGCTCCGCTGCTCACCGCCGAGTGGGACCAGGATGCCCCTTATTATAACCACTGCCCTATCTACAACGGCTCTCATTGTTTGACGGGTTGCCCCGCCACGTCGTTGTCGATGGTGTTCTATTACTGGAAGTTCCCCACCGATCCTACGCCCGAAGTTGAGGGTTATACTAATGCGAGTTACGGATTTGAAGTCGAGGCATTGCCGTCCATCACCTTTGACTGGGACAACATGCTCGACAAGTACACGGCAGGCAATTACAACACAGTTCAGGCCGATGCCGTGGCTTGGCTGATGCGCTACGTCGGCCAGGAGGAACACATGGACTACACGCCCAGTGCCAGTGGTGCCATGGGTGAGGACATCCTGCGTGCCGTCAAGTTCCTCGGCTATGACGAGGAGATGGCGCGCCTGGAATTCAAGACGCGTAC
>JAEEGL012169646.1_pt1 | contig 15559 bp, 15 predicted proteins | sample 9134231 | NCBI WGS metagenome assembly JAEEGL01 (sample SAMN16246548, study PRJNA631951) | gut metagenome | biome: gut microbiome; feature: rumen; material: fiber-attached | host: Bos | place: Iran: Karaj | collected 2018-10
AGCTATAAAAAACAAACATCTACTGAAGCCGGTTTGGAGAGAATTTGAAAGCGCAAAGCCCCTCAAATTCTGCGAAGCGGTAGCGAGAGCCCAAACCATTGGAGTTTCTTCTATAAGCGCCAAGGGTCTGTCTCTCTAGGGCTTGTGAGAGCCCAAACCATCGGAGTTTCAGCCTTTCAGCCTTCCGCATCTCTTCCTACGCGGATTTTCGTGTCGCAATTCGGGCACGTCACGTAGGAGTCGACCTTAGACTGGCATTTAGGGGGTAATCGCATTTTTATTTGTTTTCTGCTTGCTTTTGTCAAATTATATGATACACCATAGGCATGAAAGCACAAAGCGAACGGCCTGACATGTCTGAAATGCCGCCATACAGGCTTGGCGTCTGTCTCTTGACGGTTCCCGTCTTGCGCGCAGCGTCGGCCTCCGCGCGGCGACGTTTCTCTTCTTCAATGAATTTCATGTCCATTTCTCTCTCCCATTCGGGAAAGAGACTGCGCTGGATTGTCTGCCAATGGCGTCCAAGCCTGTATCTGACGCCGTTTTCGCTCTTATCGTCCATGTTTTCGCCTCGTCAATCCGCGCCGTGTGCCAACTGGAACATCTTCGCATCCAAATCTACACGATCTACACGTTCTACACGGTCATCAAAGAAGGTTTTGCAACCGCCTCAGTATTTCAGGTGGCAAGACAGGGCGGCAAATGCACAACCGCCATAATGTATGATATAATATCCGCACTATGGCGAGTGAACTAAAGAACGTGCGCAACATCGGCATTGTGGCCCACATAGACGCGGGCAAGACTACGACGACCGAGAGGATCCTCTTTTACACTGGCAAGATACACAAGCACGGCGACGTGCACGACGGCAACACGACGACGGACTTCATGGTGCAGGAGCGCGAGCGCGGCATAACGATCCAGTCCGCCGCGATTACATGCGAATGGGCGGGGCACACCATCAACATCATCGACACGCCCGGTCATGTCGACTTCACGATGGAAGTGGAGCGTTCGCTGCGCGTGCTTGACGGGGCGGTGTGCGTGTTCTGCGCCGTAGGAGGAGTGCAACCGCAGTCGGAGACGGTCTGGCGCCAGGCTGACAGATATGGAGTGCCGCGCATCGCCTTCGTGAACAAGATGGACCGCATGGGCGCGGACTTCGCGCGGGTGGTGGAGGAGATGCGCGGCAAGCTGAAGGCTCCGGCGTGTCCCCTGGAGCTGCCGATCGGGCGGGAGGACGGTTTCAGGGGCGTCATCGACCTTCTGGAGATGAAGGCGATAGTCTACGACGAGGCGACCGAGGGCAAGACGTTCACGGTGGGCGACATACCGCCGGAGCTGAAGGACGAGGCGGACCTTGCAAGGGCGGAGCTGGTCGAGAAGGTTGCGGACGTGGACGAGGGCGTGGTCGAGGCGTATCTTGAGAAGGGCGACCTTTCCGCCGAAGAGCTAGTCCCCGCGATCCGCCGCGCGACCGTGGCGGGCAAGTTCGTGCCGGTGCTGTGCGGAACGTCGCTGAGGGACAAGGGCGTTCAGCCGCTTCTTGACGCGATCTGCCGTTATCTGCCTTCGCCTGCGGACCGTCCGCCAGCTGCGGCGACGGATCTGAAGTCGGGCGAGCCTGTGACGCGCAGGCAGGCCGACGACGAGCTTCTTACCTTGCTCGTGTTCAAGATTTCCACGGATCCGTACGTCGGCAAGCTCTTCTTCGTGAGAGTGTACGGCGGAGTGCTCAAGAAGGGGGCGAACGCGTTCAATCCGAGGACGCGCAAGCGTGAGCGCATCATGAAGATTGTGAGGCTCTTCGCCGACGACCAGATCGAGACGGACGAGCTGCACGCAGGGGACATCGGCGCCATTGTCGGGCTCAAGGAGGTCACAACGGGCGACACGCTGTGCTCCGAGATGAAGCCCTGCCATCTCGAGCGCATAACGGCTCCGCAGCCCGTGATGTTCATGGCGATCGAACCGAAGTCCAGCGCCGACAAGGACAAGCTGGTGGAGTCGATGAAGGCGCTTGCGGCGGAGGACCCGACCTGCCAGTTCCGCGAGGACGCGGAGACAGGCCAGACGATACTTTCCGGAATGGGCGAGCTGCATCTCGAGATACTTGTCGACCGTCTCAAGCGCGAGTTCAAGTGCGCCGCCAACACGGGCAAGCCGATGGTGTCGTACTGCGAGACGGTGACCAAGGAGTCCGTTGCGACGTTCTCGTTCGACCGCGAGCTCGGCGGCAAGCGTCATGCGGTCGGACTGAAGATTTCCATAAAGCCGCTCGGGCGCGGCGAGGGGCACAAGGCGACGCTTTCGCGCGAGTTTGTCGCGGAAGTCGCCGAGAAGCGTCTGCTGGAATGCGTTCTGCAAGGGCTCGAGGACGGCATTGCCACGGGCGTGCTTGCGCGGTATCCTATGACGGACATCGAGGCGACGTGCCTTTCGGCGGAAATCGTCGACCCGGAGATATCGGACGAAGTGGCGTTCCGGTCGGCGGCGATGATGGGCTTCCGCGAGGCAGCAGAGGCGGCATGCCCGGAGTTCCTCGAGCCGATCATGAAGCTGGAGATCACGACGCCGCCCGAATCGGTTGGCGAAATACTCGGCGACCTGAACGCCAGGCGCGGCACGGTGCTGGATATGGACATGAAGGGCGACATGCAGATCGTCCACGCGCGTGTGCCCCTTTCTTCGATGTTCGGCTATGCGACTGCGGTGCGTTCGCTGACGAAGGGGCGTGCGTCGTATTCGATGGAGACGGACCAGTTCGAGATCGTGCCCAGGAACGTGCGTGAGGAGATACTGAACAAGTGACGCCGGGAATCGTCCAGGACCAGCGGCAGACGCTCGCAATCGGCGCGCACCAGATGATGGGGCTGCGACTGCTTGCGAAGTCGCTGCCCGAGCTCCGAGCGGCGATTGTCGCGGAAATCTCGCGCAATCCGGCCATAGAGGACGTGGATCATCCGCTCGAGACTCCGCTCTCGGAGGAGGAGCGTCGCAGGGCGGAAGTGGACGCGGCGGCTTTTGCCAGCGACTACGACGACTATGGCTGGGGAAGGGGGGCAGACGAGGAGGCCGCAGAGCACAGGCAGGCGTTCTTCGACAACCAGGTGAAGGTGGAGACTCTTCAGGACCATCTCCTTGCGCAGGTGCCTCTTTCCGATATCGCGGAGAGCGACTGGCCGCTTGTCGAAGTTCTGGTGGGAGACCTTGACGACAAGGGATACTACAAGGGAAGCGTAGGCGACGTCGCCGCGGCGTTCGGAAGGTCAGAAAGAGAAGTCTGCGAGGTGCTGGCACATGTAATGGACCTCGATCCTCCGGGTTGCGGAGCGCGCGACGCCCGTGAGTGTCTGCTTGCCCAGCTCGACTCCATTGAGGACGCGTCAATGCGCGAAATCGTTCGAAGGATGGTAGACGGCCACCTTGACGACATGGCGCACGGGCGTTTCGCCACGGTGTGCAGATCCCTTGGAATTTCGAGGGACGAGTACGTGGCGGCGTTGAAGGCTCTTCGTACTCTTGACGGCCGTCCAGGCAGACAGTTTCCGAGCGAGAGGGAGAGGATTGAGTACGTCAATCCGGAGATTCGCGCCGTAAAGCGAGACGGACGCTGGATTGCGGAACTTGACGAGCGTTCGCTGCCAGAGATGCGCTTTTCGCGTAAGTTCATTGGAATGCTGGAGGATCCGTCGGCCTCCGCAGAGACAAAGGCGTATGTGCGCGAGCGGATTGCCGCGGCAAGGGCGCTGCGCGACGCCGTGGAGAAGCGCCAGGATACGATTCGCGCGATCGCCCAGACCGTCTTCGACCGTCAGCAGGAGTTCTTCGAGAAGGGTTTTCACGCTCTTAAGCCGCTTACTGAAATCGAGGTGGCTGCCCATGTCGGATGCCACGGGACGACTGTGTCGCGAACGGTTCGCGACAAGTACGCATCCACGCCTCAGGGTACCGTTGAGCTCCGGCGGTTCTTCGCGACGGGGGTTAGGACTTCTTCCGGGGAAGAGCTCTCTCAGGAGGCCGCGCTCGCCGCGCTCAGGGGAATCGTGCATGCGGAGGACAAGTCGGCGCCGCTTTCTGACGAGAGAATAGCCGAGAAAATGAAAGCGGCGGGCTATACCGTCGCCCGCCGCACCGTTGCAAAGTACCGTGACAAGCTGTCAATTCCCTCCGCCGCCGTTCGCCGTGCGAAGTGATTCGGCGATGAACTTTCGGTCCTCCTCCGACAGCTTGTGCACAACCGCGTTGAACAGCCTTCCGCTGGGCGTCTGCAGTATGATGTACTGTCCGTCGGCGGTGGTGGACTTCCAGCGGGCCTCTATGGCCTTGCCCTTGTAGTCGCGCCATATGCGGTACGGCGCTTCGGCGCCTTTCTGCTGAGTGGTGTTCGGTGCGGGCGCCGGAGGCGGAATCGTCAGCGCCTGCGTCTTGATTTCCGGCGCCTTAGGCAGAACCAGGGGGACGGAATTTGTCACCACGACCTCGCGCGTGACGATGACCTGATTTGTTACGGGGACAATGCGTGTGACTGTGACCTGGTTCGTGACCGGAACTATATGCGTGACCGTGACCTGATTCGTGACGGGTATTTCGCGCGTGACTGTGACCTGATTGGTGACAATCTTCATGGCGGATTTCGTTGGTTCCGGTCTGCGAAGGGCGTCGGGCGTGATGCGCTTTGCCATCGGGGTTGCGTAGCCATTCCACACGTCATTCGTCAGACTAGGGCGGAAGTAGACGCAAACGCCTGCAATCACGGCGAGAATCGACAGAAGCATGAAGGGGCGACGGTAGGACTTCGCCGATTTCTTTGGCGGTTCGACCGACTTGGGCATTAGACGTTCGAGGTCGCGATATCGCATCAGCGTTGTGCGGAATTCCTCGATCTCCCTTGCATAGGGATATCCGGACAGTGCGTTAATCGAGTCAAGCGCGGACAGTTTCTTCGCGAACTGCCGCATCTTGTTTGCGAAGTAACCAGGAGATTCTGGGAATTTGAGCCCGTCGAGTTCGGCCTTGGCGGCTTTGAGCTCGGCAATAAGGGTGGCGGCGTCTCCATACTGCTTGCGGGTGAATTCGCGCATTATCGTTAGTACTCCATCTGTGGTGAAGTCCTGTGCTGGGCGGCCCTCTTCGTCGGTTGCGCTGACGGACGCCACCGCGACCACTGTCACGTCAGAGGCGACGGCGGCGACTGACGGCCAGCGCTCTGCCAGCAAGGCTGCAGGCGACGCTGCCGCAGCTAGTTCCTCGCGGTGCAGATCAGCCTGCGTAAGCCCGATTACGATATGCGGGGCGTCGAGGCGTTTCCTTGCGAACTCGATAAGTCCGCGAGTAACCCAGAGCGACTCCGAATCGCGCTCGAAATCGTCCATTCCAACGGAGCCAGGATCCCGCAACAGCTCCTTGAGCGATACGAGAACGACGATGAAACCGGCGCCAGAGAGATAATCCAGCAGAGCCTTGACCGCTTCCTCGTGTTCTGGTGTCTCGTCAGTGCCTCTGAACGCGGCTCTGAACGTCTCTCCTCCGAACTCCAGAAGGCTGAAGGAGGCTATTGTCTCTCCCTCTCTGCGCATGGAGAACTGCAGCTCCATTGCCTTCCCGGGGTTGGTCGCGGGCGGCCATTGCCTTAGTGACCGCAACTGTCTTGCTGCGAAACGCTGAAAGTGGTTCGCAGCGGCGTTTTCAGGCACCAATGCCTCTCTGTAAAGGTCGGCGAGAGCGGACATGAACACTGTCTTTCCGCTGGCTTCGCAGCCGACTATGGCTAGTTTGCTCATCTTTTCCAGGGGGTTGTCTTGACGGCGCAGTGGCCGTTGCTGAATGTGAATGTCCAGCGGTCGGCTCTGCGGCCGTATGGCGCTAACAGTGCGCCTATTGCGTGCGGGTCGAGTCCGTCGTAGCTGTTGCGGCAGAGAAGCCTGCCAGCTGCGTCGGTAGGCGGCGTTGCGGACGCCGGGCCTGTGTAGTCGAGAAAAGCCGGAGGAGTGTGTGAGGGCGTCTTGAAGAATTCTTCATCAAGGAGCGCGGCGAAATCTATGACAGCAGCGTCCCTGCAGGGGAGGAACGCAAATGCTGCGTAGTCGGCGTCGCGTTCGGCGGAGTCCCATTTTTTTGCGCGGCGTATTGTGAATGCTGCTGCGTCTCCCCCTATCGCAACTACACCCATCGTCTCTTCGTCGTCGCCGGGAAAGTCAGGCCGCATTTCCTGAGCGGAGCGCAGGAACTCTTCGAGCTTTGCGGAAAGCGCGGGTACGGCAACCGCCGACCAGGCATAGCCACGGTCGGCGGTGTACACTGCGGAGACTAGTCTCGCGCTCATTCCTGTGAGGGCGTAATCGTAACCGAGCCGCGCTTCTGCTCCTCCGCCTTCTTTTCGGCGAACGCTTTGAAGCGCTTGTCAGCCTGTTTGTCGAGAGGATCGGTGTCGATCTCCAGGAAGGCTCCGTCGCGGTCACCCGGCTCGAGTCTGCGGCCTTCGATGTACTCGCGGCCGAGAACGGCGTTCTTCGGGAGCCCGATGTCCCTCGGCAACTCCGCGGGGTTCGCGATGCCAACCGTTACGCAGACGATGATTTCGCTCTGGACCTTCTGACGGCTCGTCCAGCCGAAGAGCTTCTGCCCGATCCAAGGAATCTTCCTAAGGTAGGGAATGCCCGAGTCGACGTCGTCTTCCTTCGTCTGGGTGAGACCGCCGATGACGGCGGTGGAGCCGTCCTTCATGGTGAACTCGGTCGTGAGCCGCTTAACTGAGATTATCGGGTATTTCGTGTAGACGGCCTGTTCGCCGCCCTGAATCTCCTTGTGTTCAAGGCAGTCGCTGATCGTCGGGACTATTTCGACGCTGATGAGCCCGTCAGGAGAGATTCTGGGCTTGACCGTGAGGGAGATGCCCCAAGAGAAGAACGCTTCCTTGGCGAACATGTACTTGTCTTCGCCAGGAATCGTCTCTAGGCGTGTGGAGATGCTCATGTTCTGGGAGTTGGCGCCGGTGTAGTTTGCCTCGATCGAGACGTTGGGCTCCTTGGTGGTCATGTCGACCTTGGCCTCCTTGCCGTTCGAGACGATAATCTTCGGATTGGAGAACATCTTGCCTTCGCCGAGTTTCTCGAATGCGCTCATGGCGAGACGGAAGTCGTCAGCCGAGAGCTGGCCCGCGAATCCGGTCGCAGAGCGCCACGCCATGTCAGCCGCATCCATGCCCGCGCCAGGAGCCTCGTTGATCTGCTGCGGGAAGAGACCTGTGTAGGTCAGGGTCTTTGTGATCGTGGTGTTCGGGGACCTTGTCGAAGTGGTCGTCTTGTTACCGTCCTTGTCATACGAGACGTTCTCGTTGCTGGTATCCGTAGAGTTGTCGTTCTGGTTGCCGGTCGTCAAGGCGGAACCATAGTTGGCGGCCTTGCCATCAGTCTTCAAGAGGCCGGCCCTGAGCCCCTTTACAGATGCACCCCAGCTTTCAAGCGAGTCCCATTGAACGCCGAGCTTGCGCATCGCCTGGTTGGACAGCTCAAGGAACCTGGCCTCGATATATATCTGAGCGATAGCTTTGTCGACGGATTTGATGATGTTTTCGCAGTCGGCGATCACCTTGTCGGTGCCGGTCACGATTACGACGTTTGCACCTTCAAACGCATTCGCAATTTTCTTGACGACGCGCCCTGAGTTGTCTTTTGTGCCATAGTTCTCGTTGAAGAGCTTGGCAAGCTCGTCTGCAGAGGCGTGGTTGAGTGTGAACGTCTTTGTGCGAATCGGAATGTCCTGCTTGTCTTCGTCGACGAAGTAGATGCTGCCGCGTTCCTCAAGGCGGAATCCGCGCGAGTTAAGAATCGACTGCAGGGCAACAAGCCACGGAACGTGCTTGAGCTCTGCTGAGACGCGCTTCATCATGTTTGTGGAGTCCTGGCTGATGATGTTGGCGTTCGTCGTCTTTCTGAACTGGCGAAGGACGTCAGCAATCGTCGCGTCGTCGCATGAAATGTCGACATACTGGATTTCGCCCTCCATTGTCGCGGAAATCTGCGCACTCTTGGCCGCGTCCGCGCTGTCGTCAACCTCTTCGAGATCGATGTCGTCCGTCGCCTCCTGGCTGGCGGGCGCTTCTGGGGCTGCCTCTTCAGTAGCTTCGGCAGTCTGGGCGGTTGTGGTCTCTTCAGCGGCAGGAGCCTGCTCCTCCGTCGTGTCGGTGGGCGTTTCCTGCGCGAAGAGCGCGAGAGCCGCTGAAAATGCGGCTGCGGACGTTATTATGGCTTTTGTTTTCATATCGGGGTACCTTCTCTTCTTTAATTAACATTACTGTTTAGCCGCTACATCGCGAATGCGAACCTTGCGGAGCGTCAGCTTGCCTTTGTCGGAGACAGCAAGCTTCCAGATGAAGCGTTTGCCGTCAACCGTGACAGAGACGAAGTTGCCCTCTTTGTATATCTTGCCGTTTATTGTTATGGCGAACTTGTCGCCGACCTTCATCTTGCCGCCGATCTTCAGCGTCTTCTGGGCTTTTTTCCAGAGTTCGTCTTCCGATGGACCGACATCCTGCTTTTCGGGCTCCGGCTCGGGCTCGGGTGCGACGACCTCCTCCTTCACGGGCTCCTGGATGACAACGCGGACTTCGTCCGATATCGACTCCTGCGTACCGGCATGGCCGACGGGCCAGAATGGGTTGCGAAGGGGGGCCGTGGTGGCCGCAATGATCAAAAATGGTGCGATGGACATCATTTCTTCACCGCTCCTTTCTGATCGGGCGTGGTGACAGCGCCCTTGACAGGCCATTCAAGGACCATCGTGACGTGCTGCCGTTCGGGCGACTGGCCTCCAGTGATCGTTATGCCGCCCAACGTAACGAACGGAAACTCCTTCTCGACCCTGCGCACGAAAGACACGGCCGCCTGGTACGACCCGTTGCACGTAAGGCTGATCGGGCAGCGAGCGTAGAGCTGCGTCGGCAGCGTCTTCGGCACCGGCAGCTTGCGCTCGGGCAGTGAATTGTACTCCATGTCCGCGAGCCCGGCCTCGATGGCTATCTTGTCCATTTTCGACTTTGCGGCCATTGGGTAGGACTCCAGAACGGGCACGATCAGCTCATTCTCGTATCTTTCCAGCTTGTCTTTGCCAGCCTTGAGCCTAGCGTCCTGCGTCCTTCCGTTGGTCATCGCAATGGTCATCTGGTTGTGCCGCGTCGTCGTCTCGTCATATCTCTGGGCGAGCTTCTTTATCGTGTCGTGCGCGGGTTCGACCATCATGAAGTAGACCGCGCACGCGCACACTGCCGCGCCTGCCGATATGAACAGCGAGCGCTTTGCGTTCGGCGCCATATTCTGGAGATTCATTTCGAGAAGCTCCTTTCCTTTGCGCGGTACTCGATCTCGAACGATACCATGTTCGATTTCGCGTCGGGCCGCGCCGTCACTTTCGGGCTGCGGTCCTTCTCGTCGCTGACGTTCTTGGCGATGATGAGCGAGTTGGTGAATATGCCCGTCTCCAGCGAGTCCATCATGCTGAACACCGCCTTGTCGCCCGTGGCGCGGCCGGAGAGCACGAACGCCATCTTCTCGTCGGGTTCGGTCGGACCCCACATGACGCCCTTGAAGCCGGGCGGCGGGACCATCTTCTGCGGCGGCGGCTCGGGTATCTCAAGCTTGGTCAGCTGCACCGTCGGCGGAATCTTCTCGGCAAGTGCCGTGAGCGTCTCGCCCCAGGTGCGGCGTCCCGCAAGGTAGTACTCGATCTGCTCGACCTGCGCCTCAATCGCGGAGATTTCGCCCTGCTTGGCGGTAACCGCGTCGTACGCGGCCTTCTTGCTCGCGATTTCTCTGTCAAGCGCGGAGACCTGGCCTTCCTTCACCATTATGCGCGTGTAGAGGAATCCCCACCACGCCACCGTGCCCAACAGCGCAAGGACGCTCGCAATCGGCGCCAGCACCCGCAGGCGTATCGGCGACGAGCTGAGGCGCTCGGAGTCCTTTAACAGGTTAAGATGTACAGCCTTCATCCCTCGCCCTCCTCTTCTAGCAGAGCTTCCGCGGCGCCCAGCGCGGCGAGAAACGCCTGCGCCCCTGCGCCCTTCGTCGACAGACCGTTGCCAACCAGCGCCTTGTCGGAAGCGTCAATGCCGTCGAAGGTTTCGATTTGCTTCAGCTCGAGGTTCGCGCTGTCTCTCGCGATCTCCTTCCAGCAGTCGAAACCAGCCGAAAGGCCCGAAAGAAGCACTGTCTTCGTTTCGACGCCGAGCTTGCCGACGAGGTAGTCTCGCGAGACGAGCAGCTCCGCGGCGATTGGCGCCACTATCGGTTCAAGAACCGAGCGCGGGTCAATGATCTTGTCGTCAAGGACGTTCTCGACCATGTCGTCTTCAAGGCCAAGGTTTTTCTTGAGCGTCTCCCGCATGGCGGTCCAGCCAGGAGCGTTCCTGCACCTGCGCCAAAGCACCACGTCGCCGCCCTTGTACCCCACGATGTAGACTGCGTCGCACGCCACGAACAGGACGAGCGAGCCCTGCCCGAGCGACGGCTGTCGCAGCACCGAGGCGATGAGGGCGGAAGGAGCAAGCTGAATTGACGCGGCGGTCGGGCGCTTGCCCTCCGGCAGAAGACGTGAAAGCCACAAAGCCTGGAACTCCGGAAGGCCGGCCTCGAGGACGAAGCCGCCCGAATCCTTCATCGGCTGCATCACGAAACGCATGCCGCCGTTCGAGACCGGGACGCCCGGCTCGGCTGCGGCCGCGGCCTTGCCAGTCTCGCCGCCCTGAGACTGCGTCGCCGCCGGACGCCGAATGCCGAACTTGCTCTTGGGCGCGGAGCTTTCGTCGCTCTTGTGACCGCCAGCCGCAAGGTCGGACAGGAAGGCGTCTTTCGTCGTTTGCGCAAGAAACATGTCCGGGGAATTCACCGCAAACGCAGCGCACGGGGCCTGGAACGCGGAAGGCAGAGACCAGACGCATTTCTTCGAAGCCTCCTCCCACGAGCCGGGGAGCGGCTTCTCCGGCGGCGGCACGAAGCCGGCCGCCACGAGGCGGAGACCGTCTTTCTTCTTCGCCAGACGCACCGCCGGACAGCCGCGCGGATCGCCGTTGAAGAGCTCGACGCCCACCACGTCGGTGTACGTTCGGCGCGCGCCACTAGCGCCTCCGCCGATCGTGATGGTCTTCGTTTTCGTAAGTTGGATTTCCATACGTGCAGATATTATAGCACAAAAATGCCTAGATTTGTACGACAAATTTAAAGTATGTTCACAACTGACCATATTATAGCATAAACGGCCCCGGTTTGGCACCGCAAATTTGATATAATTTCCGCCCTGTGAAAACGATGGAGTGCTGAAGATGTCTCTTGAAAACTACGCCCAGGACTGGATGATCTGGATCTTCGCGAGCGCTGTCATGCTCGCTTTCTACGACATAGTCAAGAAGGCAAGCGTGCGCGGCAACGCCGTCATCCCTGTGCTTCTGGTGTCCACTTTGGCCGGTTTGTCCGCGTACGCGCTTGGTCTCGCAGCCGTCGGCGGTCTTCGCGACGCCGCCGTCGCGACGCCGCACGAACACCTTCTTGTCGCGGTCAAAAGCCTTCTGGCCGGTTCGTCGTGGGTGTTCACGTTCTGGGCCCTGCGCACGCTCCCCATCACGATTGCGACGCCCATTCGTGCCTCCTCGCCGGCTCTGGTCTTCGTCGTGGCGTTCTTCATGTATGGCGAACGGCCAGGCCTGCTGCAGGGCGTCGGCATGGCGCTCGTCTTTGTCGGATACTGGGCCTTCGCGTGGGCTGGCCGTCACGAAGGCATAGATTTTCTGAGGAGCAGGGCCGTCTGGCTCGCAATCTGCGGAATGTGCTTTAGCGCCGCCTCCGCGCTTTGGGACAAGTTCATCCTCCAGAAGTGCGCAATCCCGCCGGCACGCGTCCAGCTCTGGTTTCAGATCGGGCTTGTCGTGATTTACGTCGCCCTCTTTGCGTCGCTGAGGCTGTCGCGCTTGAACCAAGACAGGTTCGAGTGGCGCTGGACCATCCCTCTGACTGGCGTGCTTCTCGCAGTGGCCGACTACCTATACTTCCACGGTCTGGCGCTGCCGGACGTCCATATCTCGGTGGCGTCGCTTCTGCGCCGCTTTTCGGTGGTGATCTCGTTTGTGGTCGGCGCGGTGGTCTTCCACGAACGCAACTTGCGCCGCAAGGGCCTTGCGCTTGCGTCCGTGCTGGTCGGAATCGCCTTGATATGCCTGTAGCGTCCGCTACGCCCTTCGAATATGGTATAATAGCGGGGAATGAAGACACTACTCGTAGGCTATAGGGCGGCGGACCTGTTCGAAAACGGCCGGCACGGGCGCCGCGCCACCGCAGGCTGGCTCGACGGTGACGTGACATGCCACACTCTCGATGTCTACGACCGCCACGCCATAGAAAAGACCCACCATGTCAAGGCCGTCTGTTCGCCACACCTCCCGAAGGGCCCGTGGGACCTTGTAAAGTTCAGAACAGGCCCGAAGCTCATGTCCGGCGAGCTCGCCCTCGATCTTCTTCAGGAGATACACCTCCTTGCGCCTGCAAGGTTCGAGCTGGACTTCGTGGGCCGCGAGCGTGACCGAAACGACCTCGTCGCCAAGATAAAGGACGACCCGAACCGCGTCCGCAGCTTTGCCGCGAAATGGAAGGCGTCGGTCCAGGGCGTCGAGCCGATAGAGCTGACAAGCTTCCCGGGCTGCTTCTGCCACCGCCGCCGAGATGAAGGGGGCCTCGCCCTCGCCGAGGTCGTGGCTCGCGAACTGCGGACGGAGAGGCGGGATGGCGCCGTGAAGCTGTTAGACATGGGCTGCGGCTGCGGACTAGTTGGCTTCCTGGTCGCGAAGGCGGTTCCGAATGTGTCGCTTGTCATGGTCGATTCGCATTCGAGGGCGGTTGAGGCCGCAAACCTCAATTCCGCCAGCCTGGGCGTTCCTGCGGAGGTGATCCTCGCCGATAGCGGCACGCCCTCGCGCATGGACGGCTCGTTCGACGTCTTCGTGGGCAATCCGCCATACTACAGCGACTACCGTATCGCCGACGTCTTTCTCGAGACCGCGAAGCGCGCGCTCCGGCCCGGTGGCGTCTGCTACACCGTCTGCAAGAACGCCGCCGGCCTCGAACCGGTGCAGAAACGGTACTTTCCGGAGGTCGAGACGGTGATGCGCCGCGGCTATGCGGTACTAAAGAGCATAAAGGGATCGTAGGATGTTTTTCGTGCAAACTCCAAAATACAAGCTGTTCGACCTTGTCGGCATACCCATATACATCGACATCTCGTTCGCGTTTCTGCTGTTCATCTTCGCCTTCTCGGGCATCACTTTCATGCACGGGATCGCCGAGGCGGTCGTTCTCGCCTTGTCGGTGGTCTTGCACGAGCTGGGCCATTCGCTCATGGCGCGGGCGTTCGGCTACCGCACGAACGACATAACGATCTCGCTGATTGGCGGCTGCGCATCGCTTATCTCGCTCCCTCGCAAGGCCTGGCAGGAGTTCGCCACCGCTCTCGCCGGCCCGCTCGTCAGCTTCGCCCTCGCCGCAGTCGGCTACGCAGTCCTCCTGTTCGTCCCTGTCGGCGACGGGCTGTTCGCCGACCTGATAGTCTATCTGACGTGGCTCAACATCATGCTCGGCAGCTTCAACCTCCTGCCCGGCTTCCCGATGGACGGAGGCCGCCTCTTCCGGAGCGTCCTGCGCGCCTTTCTCTCCCGTCCGAAGGCGACGTTCGTCGCGATGTGGGTCGGCCGCCTGTTCGCCATTCTGCTCGGGCTGACGGGCCTTCACGCCTTTGTGACGAACGGCGCGTGGGGCGCGGTTCGCATCCTCATCGCCTGGATGATCTGGCAGGAGGGCTACCGCGAGTACAGGCTGGCGCTTGCCGAGGAGACCGGTTTCTGGAACTGGACGCAGGCCGACTTCAACGCGAAGGTGTCGCCGCCGCCTTATGACAGGTAGCGCAGACGAAGGGAATGATGACATGCAGATGTCGAAATTGGTTCTATTGACTGGCGCGGCCCTGACTGCAGGCGCCGCAATCGGCTTTTTCGTCGGCAGGGCTGCTCCCGCGCCCCGTGAAGCGGAGGTGGCGGTCAAGGCGGCGGCCGTCTCGAAGCGGATAGAGGACGTCGGCGCCGACGCCTCCGCAGTAGCTCTCAGGTCCCGCGTTCGCGAGCTGGAGGCCCTGCTCGCCGCCAGGCGCGCGGAGGACTCGCGCCCCGTGACCAACGCCGTCGCCGCGGACGCCGGCGCCCCTCGCTGGAACCGGCGCGGCGGAATGCGCGAGACGATGGAGGAGATACGCAAGAACGATCCGCAGCGCTTCACGCAGATGACCAACCACTTCGCCGAGATGCGTCGAAACCGCCAGGAACGGCAGCGCGCCCGCGCGGACTTCCTGTCTTCCGTGGACCCTTCGCTGCTCAGCGAGGAGCGCCGCAAGACGCACACCGCCTATCAGGAGCTTCTCGAACGACGCGAGGCGCTCTTCGAGAAGATGGCCGACATGAGCCTCTCCGAAGAAGAGAGGCATGGCCTCTGGCGCGAGATGCACGGCATAGGCGAGGAGATGGGCCGCCTCGCGTCCGAAGAGCGCGACACTCTCCTCAGCGTAGTCGCGGAGTCCATAGGGCTTGAAGGCGACGCGGCCACTGAGCTGGTCGAGACCGTCAAGGACGTCTGTGACGCGACCGAGGTCAGGGGCGGACGCCGCGGTCCGCCGCGCGGAGGCAGATGATGGACGTAAAGATAGAGCAGAGCTGGAAGCGCGAACTTGCCGACGAATTCGCCAGCGACTACTTCGCTCGTCTGGCGGCGTTCGTGAGGGACGCATATTCAAGGGGCGTCGTCTACCCTCCGGGCAAATACATCTTCGAGGCCTTCAACCGGACGCCTTTCGACAAGGTCAGGGTCGTCGTCATCGGACAGGACCCGTACCACAACCCGGGCCAGGCGCACGGCCTGTGCTTCTCGGTGCCGAACGGCGTCGAGCTGCCTCCGTCGCTGGTGAACATCTACAAGGAGCTGGAGATGGAGTTCGGCGGCGACTTCCGCTCGCGCGGCGGCGACCTTTCGAAATGGGCCGACCAGGGCGTGCTGCTGCTGAACGCGACTCTCACGGTCTCCGGAGGCGCCAACATGGCCGGCTCGCATCAGGGCCGCGGCTGGGAGCGCTTCACCGACGCTGTCGTGCGCAGGCTGGCGAGCGGCCGCGAGCGCCTTGTGTACATGCTATGGGGAGGCTATGCGCAGAGGAAGGCCTCTTTCGTCGACCGTTCGCGCAATCTTGTCCTTGAATGCGCGCATCCCTCTCCGCTTTCGGCGCACCGGGGCTTCTTCGGCTGCGGACACTTCAGAAAGGCTAATGAATATCTTGCCGCTAACGGACTCGGCCGGATAGATTGGTGAAACATGAAGAAATACAGATGCCCAAGGTGCGGAGAGACCGTCCGCGAGGACGAGCTTCAGGCGATTGACGAGGATGGCTTCGGCGACGGCGTTCTGCTGTCCGGGGCCCCGCCGAAGCATCTTGCGGTCGAGACGTCGATCGAGGGAATCGCGACCGTTACGACGAT
>JAEEGL013023665.1_pt1 | contig 15559 bp, 19 predicted proteins | sample 9134231 | NCBI WGS metagenome assembly JAEEGL01 (sample SAMN16246548, study PRJNA631951) | gut metagenome | biome: gut microbiome; feature: rumen; material: fiber-attached | host: Bos | place: Iran: Karaj | collected 2018-10
GAGACCGAAATCGAACTCATGATTGCCGATGGTCATGGCATCATACTTCATCAAGTTCATGGACTTGATCTCCAGTTCACCCTGGTAAAGATTGTAATAGGGTGTTCCTTGAGAAATGTCGCCACAATCGAACAGCAGCATGTCGGGGTGCTGCTGACGGAGTTGATTGACAAGTCCTGCCCTGCGGGCTACACCACCCATATTGGCATTGCGTGCCGACTGCTTGGCATCAATGGGATCAATGCGACTATGGGTATCGCTGGAGTGAACGACGTACAACTGCTTCTGGGCAATGGATAATGGACAAAGGATAATAGAGATTGTCCATACCAATGCAAATATAAAATATCTTGTCTTCATATTATTCTGAAATTTGTTTAATACGTCCATCTAACTGAGAAGTGATCTTCTTGCCCTGTTTCGTTTGCTCACTCACGTAGTCAATGAAGAGACTGCGGAGGGTAAGACCATCGGGACAGTCTTTCTTTACGGCTTTGGGTAAGGCATGCAGACCATCGTTGCCCTCTGAGAGGTAGTCGATGGTGCCTATAGTGTAGGTACGGTTGTCGTCTATGGGTTGGCCCTGCACAGTGGCTTCCATTACTTCATACTTGGTGTTAAAGACCAGCGTGGCACCGCTGATGCCCTCGCCTCCACGTGTTGCGAGGTTCGCCATGAGCTCTTTCATGTCGGTGCCTTTGAGGGTCAATACACAGAGGGAGTTTTCAAAAGGAAGTACCTCGAAGGCATTGCTAACGGTGATGTTTCCTTTTCCTAAGTCGGCTCGCAAGCCACCGATATTGATGAGTCCCATATCGGCTGGTTGACCAAGTACATATGCTGCACTCTGTCGTAGTATTTCGGCCACTAAGTTGCCTAACAAACACTCAGGGCGCCGACGATTCATAGAAATCTCGCTTTCTCCTAACACAGTGTTCATCATACTATCGATGCTAACCCGATAGGGTGCAATCAGTGCCACAGCTTCAGGACTCTGTATGGCATCAAGGGATGCATCGATGGCAATTCTGCTACTTTGTACATCAGTCACCACATAGTGGCTCTTACATCCACCTAAAAACAATAAGGTACAAAGCAATAGTGCCCCACCCCATTGTGTAGTTCTGTTTCTCATAGACTAATTTTGTATTATTTCTCACAAAGATAACAAAAAAGTGGAAAATACTTGCATGTTTGCCTTTTTTTTCGCAACTTTGCACCCGCTTTGCGCAATCGCTGTCAGGATACATCCCACGATGAGGCCTGGTATGTTGCGTAGTTATAAACAATTTATACTATTTATAAAATGAATTTACTTAAAATTGCAGAAGAAGCATTTGCTACTGGCAAGACCTATCCTCAGTTCAAGGCTGGTGATACTGTAACTGTAGCATATCGTATCGTGGAAGGTAACAAGGAGCGTGTACAGCAGTATCGTGGTATTGTTATCAAGATTTGCGGTCATGGTGAAAAGAAACGTTTTACCGTTCGCAAGATGTCAGGCACCGTAGGTGTTGAGCGTATTTTCCCTATCGAGTCTCCGCACATCGAGAGCATTGAAGTGAATAAGGTAGGTAAGGTACGTCGCGCTAAGCTTTATTACCTGCGTAAACTTACTGGTAAGAAGGCTCGCATCAAGGAGAAGAGAGTCAACACAAAGGCTGTTGCCGAGGCTTAATTCTTCCACCAAAAAGGAAAAGTACAAGAGGGGTATTCGAAAGAATGCTCCTCTTTATTTTCGACACCCTCATATATGAAAAAGTGAACTCATAGCACATAAAAATGAGCTGATAGGTGATGGTTATATTGGGAAAATGTTGTATCTTCGCATCATTATTAATAATAGGAATAAGATATGGAATTTAGTGGAAGAGTAATCGCGATTTTACCTGCTCGTACAGGTGTGTCAAAATCAACAGGTAACGAGTGGAAGGTACAGTCATACGTTGTCGAGAACCACGATCAGTATCCTCGTCGCATGTGCTTTGAGGTGTTTGGTGGCGACAAGATTGACCAATTTAATATTCAGATGGGAGAAGAAATCAACGTGTCGTTTGACATTGACGCACGTCAATGGCAAGATAAATGGTTTAATACAATTCGTGCTTGGAAGGTGGAACGTATACAGGAAGGTGCTACAACCAATCAACCTGCTGCTGAGGCTATCCCTCCTTTTGCACCAGAGCCAGCTCCTTTTACTGGTGGCGACTCGACGGACGACCTACCATTCTAATAAGTTATTTCCCAGCGGTTGTTTTTCTGTTGATAGATCGCTGTGCGGACATAAGAAGATTTAGTATTTTGCAAATCCATAAAGGCGGCATTGCTGGAAAGCGTGCCGCTTTGTTGTTGTGCCTCAATGACTTGCTGAAGTAACTCATTGCTGAAACTGAGCGCCAACAGATTATCAGTAATATAAGCCGAAAGCTCATGACCATCAGCCAATTGATAAACAACTATATTTTCACCTTTGAAGTTGATGACCTCAGGTTCGTCGACAGGATTCAAGAAATAACGCGTGCAAAACTCTTGGAACGAAGCAGCATCATCGGCCTCAACACTACAATAGAGAATCTGGTTAACCGCATTCTCGGGTTGATGATAGCTCAGCAACACCCTACTTAACTGCGCACTGAGTCCATGGGGAGCTGCCTCCATGAAATCATGCACATAATTACGCAAGCAATCTACCATGTCGGACACTGGCAAATCGGTATCTGCCAATGAGCCATCGTTCACATCATCCACAAATGCCACTACGTCATCAGTTTCCACCACAGCAATGGCATTGGCAGGTACCAATGAATACAGACTGCTTACCTCAGGCTGTGAAATCCTGGAATTTTGCAGATACAAGTATGCCACAACGCCTGCTACTAGCAGTAGCAAAGACATGGCCACAGCGATACGATGTACTACAACGGATTTCATGTTTATTAGATATTTTTCACAAAAATATTAAAAACATCTAACATAAACAAGAAAATTTTAATAAAAATTAAAATTCGAGTGTTAAGCCATCATAGGCATAGTGAATATGAGGAGGTAGTTGGGCATCTGAAACTGCATGCAAACCAGCATAATGACTCATATGGATGAAGTAGGTTTCCTTAGCTCCTATTCGAAGTGCATTCTCTATGGCTTGGCTGATGTTCTGATGTGTGGGATGTTCGTAAAAATGCAGCGCATTCATAATCAGCACATCTAAACCTTGCAAAGCATCGTAGGATGCTTGCGGCATAGTCTTCATATCGGTGATATAGCCAAAATTTCCTATGCGAAACCCCAAAATGGGGAGATCACCATGCATAACTCTCAGCGGCAAAATTTCTGTATTTTTCACCTTGAATGGTTGGAAAGGCACGACTTCGCAGAGGCTGATACCGGGCACACCAGGATACTTCTTCTTCGTAAAGCAATAGGGCAAACGCGTTTGCAGGTCGTGTGCCGTATAATCTTCTGCATAGACATTTACATCGCCGAATACATTGCTGGGGCGCAAATCGTCCAACCCTCCCACATGGTCGGAATGCTCGTGGGTAATCAGGATGGCATCAGGTACCACAAACGGCTGTACTTGAAGGTATTGCTGACGGAAATCGGGACCACAATCAATCAAGATAACAGTATCGTCAGTATAGACAAGCGATGAGCAACGCAGGCGCTTATCACGAGGGTCGACAGACCTACAAACCTCACAATTGCATCCCAACGTGGGCACGCCCATGGATGTTCCGGAACCTAAGATCCTGATTTTCATACTAACATTATTCAATAAAATTGACTTCAGGATGAATCTCAATGCCAAACTGGTTAGCCACATCACGACATACAGCCTCAGACAAAGCCACGATTTCAGCCCCAGAGGCACCTCCTAAATTGACCAATACCAATGCTTGTTTGTCGTGCACAGCAGCACGACCTAATGCCTTGCCTTTCCATCCAGTTTGCTCAATCATCCAACCAGCAGGTATCTTGACATGCTGCTCATCAACTTCGTAATACGGCATATTAGGATATTGAGCCAAAAGGCTCTGCCATTTCTCACGACTCACAACAGGATTGGTAAAGAAACTGCCTGCATTGCCCAATACCTGAGGGTCGGGCAACTTACTCTGGCGTATCTTGATGATAGTTTGACGCAACAAAGGCAGAGTAACTTCCATATCCCCTAGCTCTCTGCGGATGGTGCCATAATCCAACTTGAGATATGGCACCTTACTCAATTGAAAATTAACGTAGGTGACGAAATAGACCTTCATCTCAGGGCGCTTGAAGATGCTATTGCGATAGGCGTACTCACATTCTGCATTTTGAAACACACGCTTTTGCCCATTGATATCGATGGTCTCAACGGTGGTGATCAAATCTTTTACTTCCACCCCATAAGCGCCAATGTTTTGTACGGCACTAGCCCCCACCTCACCAGGGATGAGCGATAGGTTCTCGGCACCATACCAATTATGCTGAACGCAATAGGCAACAAGATCATCCCATACCTCACCAGCACCCACACGCAGGAATACCTCGGTATCGTTTTCACCAATCACCTCCATTCCTTTGATCTGGGAATGCAATACAGTACCCAGATAACGTTCGTGCATAAAAAGTAAATTACTGCCACCACCCACGTGTAGGAAAGGTACTTTAACCTTGCCATCAGCAATAAGTCCCATGAGTTCTTCCTCAGTGCTATATTCCAGCAACTGAGCAGCCTCAACTTTTAGTCCGAACGTATTATGTACTAAACCACCAACCATAACCAATAACCTATATCGAAGTGTCCTCAAACTTATACATCTCCCATTCACCACTCCGTTTACGGAAATACAAGATAATGGATGTACCATCTTGAAATCCATTCACCTTCAGTATCTTTCTACGCGACCTACCATCGTTGGTTTGTCCATAATTGATGTTCGTTAACCTATCGGACGGCAATTCAGGCTTAAAGGCAAACCACTGACTAATGCCCAAGGTGGTTTCCAAGACGGAGAACTCGTCATCGGGATCCAAAGTTACAAATTCTATCGGATTGGTGAGGTGATCCAACTGATATATGCTGTCATTAGCAAATCGACTGTAGAAAGCCACAAAACCACTTTCATCATCGAAAGATGCCAAGGGAGTCAAAGAAATGGAGTCGAGCATCCATGCCCCATTATCGCGCTCAAAATAATAGCGCTGGCGCATATTGGAATCGAGATATATCCATTCTACCTCGGCAGAAGTGAGCGAGGTATCACCTTCTAAATCCAAATCAGACTCATTGTCGAACATCAAGGTATAGGTAGGCTGTTCAGCAATCAGGTGGTCGTGTTGCCAATCCTTACGTTCCACTTGCTGAGTGCTGTCGGTAGTGATAATAAGCAAGGGAAACCTTACTCTACGACGTTGTAGGCGCTCGTCCGAAGCGAAGTTCCAGATGAAATCATCGAAAAGTTCATCTACTCTGGTAGGCGTCACTTCCTTTTCTACTACAGGCTCAATTTCTTGAGTCGCTTCAACCACTAAAGTATCGTCGGGTAGCAATGCAGCATCTTCACTGACATATGCTTTCTTCCCCGCACAAGATGCAAGGAGGCACGCCAGCGCCAAACAACAAAGGGATCTCCAACGATATACCATATTATATCTTCAACTTTATACTCAATTTCTCCAACATGTCTATGGTCATGGTCTCCAAATCATATTTGGGTTGCCACCCCCATTCGCTTCGCGCGCAACTATCGTCCATGCAATCAGGCCAACTTTCAGCAATGTGCTGTTTCAACGGATCCACCTGATATTCCATCTCAAACTGCGGTAAATGCCTCTTAATGGCCGCATAAATGGTTTCGGGCGCAAAACTCATAGAAGCCAAGTTAAAAGCATTGCGGTGAACCAACTTGGCGGGGTCGGCCTCCATCAACATGATAGAGGCATGTAGGGCATCCGGCATATAAATCATATCCATCAAAGTACCTTGCTTGATTGGACATATAAACTTATCCCCTCTCACGGCATAATAATAAATATCTACCGCATAGTCGGTGGTACCGCCACCTGGAGGTGTTACGTATGATATGATGCCCGGATAACGTACCGACCTTGTATCTACCCCATATTTCATGTAATAATAATCACTCAACAACTCGGTAGTCACCTTGCTAACGCCATAGATGGTGCCAGGACGTTGTATAGTGTCCTGCGGTGTCATCACATGAGGCGTGGAGAGACCAAACGAACCAATAGAACTCGGAGTAAACACAGCACAATGATGCTCACGTGACACCTCTAACACATTCCACAAGCCATCAACACCAATCTTCCATGCCAAACGAGGGTTTCTCTCTGCCACCACAGACAACAATGCTGCCAAATTATAGATAGTGTCAATATGATAATCCCTTACCACCTTAGCTATAGCATCGGCATCTGTAACATCAGCCAATGCTGATGGTCCTGATTCTTTCAACATCCCTTTAGGTTCTGACCCTTTTATAAATCCAGCTATCACATGGGTATTACCATATCTGCTTCTTAATTCCATGGTAAGTTCTGAACCAATCTGTCCAGTAGCGCCAATAACCAGTATATTTTTCATATCTTAGGTTTTTTAGGTCTATTCTCATTTTGTTGCACAAAGATAATCATAATTTGAAATATTTTCGCTAATTTGGCGGTGAATTTGAGTACTGAAACTAAATCTTAAACAATTTGATACTATGTACGGAAAAATGCAAGATCATCTCACCAAAACTTTGACTGAGATTAAAGAAGCAGGGCTTTATAAAGAAGAGCGCCTGATTGAGAGTCCACAACGTGCTGCCATCACGGTAAAAGGACAAGAAGTGCTGAATTTTTGTGCGAACAACTATTTAGGTCTTTCTGACAATCCCCGATTGATTGAGGCTGCCAAGAAGATGATGGACTGCCGTGGCTATGGTATGTCGTCTGTTCGTTTTATTTGTGGCACACAAGATATTCACAAAGAGTTGGAGGCAGCCATAGCAGACTACTTTCACACCGAAGACACGATTCTCTATGCGGCATGCTTCGATGCCAATGGTGGCGTGTTTGAGCCATTGTTCACAGACGAAGACGCCATCATTAGCGACTCACTGAATCACGCTAGCATTATTGACGGCGTGCGCTTATGCAAGGCAAAAAGATATCGCTATGCTAATGCCAATATGGAAGAATTGGAGAAATGTCTACAAGAAGCACAAGCACAGCGTTTCCGCATCATCTGCACTGATGGCGTGTTCTCAATGGATGGCAATGTGGCTCCCCTCGACAAGATATGTGATTTGGCAGAGAAGTACGATGCCCTCGTGATGGTGGATGAATCACACTCTGCCGGTGTGGTGGGTGCCACAGGTCATGGTGTGAGTGAGTTATATAAAACCTATGGTCGTGTGGATATCTTTACAGGTACTTTGGGCAAAGCTTTCGGCGGTGCTATGGGTGGTTTTACTACTGGTCGCAAAGAGATTATCGACTTGCTGCGTCAGCGTAGTCGTCCATACCTTTTCTCCAACTCAGTAGCTCCAGCTATCATTGGTGCAGCCCTCGAAACATTTAAGATGCTTAAAGAAAGTAATGCCTTGCATGACAAATTAGTAAGCAACGTCAACTACTTCCGAGACAAGATGATGGCGGCAGGTTTTGATATCAAGCCTACGCAGAGTGCTATCTGTGCTGTGATGCTGTACGATGCGAAGTTGTCGCAAGTATTTGCTGCCAAGATGCAAGAGGAAGGCATCTATGTGACAGGATTCTACTATCCAGTGGTACCGAAAGGCGAGGCCCGCATTCGTGTACAACTCTCTGCTGGTCATGAGCGTGAACACTTGGATCGTTGCATCAATGCGTTTATCAAAGTTGGTAAGGAACTTGGCGTATTGAAATAATAATCCCCTACCTTAATAATAATCCCCCGCTAAATTGGCGAGGGATTATTTATGTTTAAAACAAATCTTCGGTTGTGTAGCTGCGTGGTAAAGCTCGGCAATTGTATTGCGAAGCCATACTCTCGCCGTAGGCACCAGCAGAACGAATGGCAACGATGTCGCCTCGACTTGTCTTGTTCAAATCCACCGCTTTACCAAACACATCGCTCGACTCACAGATAGGGCCTACCACATCGTAGGTCTCCACAGGCAGTTCAGATGTGATGTTTTCAATCTTATGATACGCCTGATACAACGCAGGACGAATGAGGTCAGTCATACCCGCATCTAGTATGGCAAACTGCTTGTTGGTACCTTGCTTCACATATAGCACCTTCGAAATGAGCGAACCACATTGTGCCACTACTGAGCGACCTGGTTCGAAATGCAAAACTTGTCCGCTTCGACGCCTAATCAAAGAATTGATGGTCCTAAAGTATTCTTGGAAGTCAGGAATAGCCTGACGGTTGGGATGCTGATAGTCAACACCCAAGCCACCACCAACATTGATATTCTCAATCTTGATGTGATGTTGCTCGAATTGAGCCTGCAACTCATTCACACGATTGCAGAGAGCAACAAAATCGCCCATATTCAATATCTGTGAACCGATATGGAAATGCAAACCAATAAACTTGATATGCTGCATCTGCTGCGCCATAGCTATCACTTGCTCGATATCAGATAAGGCGATGCCAAACTTATTCTCCGACAAGCCTGTAGTGATGTTGGCATGGGTATGCGCCTTCACATCAGGGTTCACACGGAACTCCACTTTTGCCACAACGCCTTTGGCTGTTGCCAATTCGTTGATAATTTCCAATTCAGGAATTGACTCAACATTGAAACAGAAAATGCCATGTTCCAATCCAAGGTTGATTTCCCAATCAGCCTTACCAACTCCAGCAAAAACAATTTTATTAGGGGAGAAGCCTGCCTGCAAAGCTGCTTTGATCTCTCCACCGCTCACGCAATCGGCACCTAACCCATATTCACGAATGGTACGTAACACCTGCAGATTAGCATTGGCTTTAATAGCATAATGCACTACAGCATTATCCATTTTGCTCACTTCTTCCTTGATTACCTCCAAGGTTTCACGCAAGATACGAGTGTCATAGTAATAGAATGGTGTCTGCAAAACACCAAATTTCTCTATTGGAAATTTTCCTTTCATTTAGTTGTATAAAAATCTCCCCCACCCGTTAGGGCAGGGGAATAATGCTTATTTCCCGTTAAATAACTTATCACTGAGCTGTTGCAACGCTTTCTTCTTGTCGCATTGACGAATCAAGAGAGAGATGTTGTAATTACTACCACCATATGAAATCATACGCACAGGGATATCGTGCAACGCATCTACAGCAAGGGCCTCAAAGCCAATATTTTCCCACTCCAAGTCACCTACTATGCAGACAATACACATATCCTTATCCACCGTTACAGTACCATATTTACGCAAATCTTCCAGAATCTCATTCAGATGTTTAGTGTTGTCAATGGTTACAGACACACCCACCTCAGAAGTGCATATCATATCGATACTAGTCTGGAAACTTTCAAAGATTTCAAACACCTTGCGCAAGAAACCATAGGCCAGCAACATGCGACTTGATTTAATCTTAATGGCCGTGATATTATCTTTAGCAGCTACCGCCTTGATGGTATCCCGCTTGGTTTTGTTAGAAATCAAAGTGCCAGGTGCAGTAGGCTCCATCGTATTCAGCAGGCGTACAGGAATATTGGCATATTTAGCTGGCTGTATGCAGGTTGGATGCAGTATCTTGGCACCGAAATAAGCCAACTCGGCAGCTTCCTCGAAGTGCAGCATAGGCACAGGGGCGGTCTTGTCCACCACACGAGGATCATTGTTGTGCATGCCATCAATGTCAGTCCAAATCTGAATTTCTTCGGCATTAATTGCGGCACCTATCAATGAAGCTGTATAGTCACTGCCACCACGCTGCAGGTTATCTACCTCGCCATAAGAATTTCGGCAGATAAAGCCCTGAGTAATATAGAGGTCTGCACCAGCATGCAAATCTAGCTGTGCAAACAGTTTTTCCTTAATATATACAGGATCTGGCTCTGCATTTTTATCCATTCGCATAAAGTCAAGCGCATTCAGCAACACCGACTTCACACCTTGCTCCTGCAAGTAGAGATTCATCATGGCGGTAGATATCAGTTCGCCATGAGATAGAATCAACCTTTCTTCATACAAAGTGAAGAGGTCTTTGGTATAAGAGCGTATTTCATCAAAGTGCGACTTGATGACTTCCAACCCCTTTTGCTTGAACTCTGGTGTCGAATAGAGTTCGTCGATATGACGCTCGTATTTACTTTCCAGTTTGTTAATCACTTCATTGGCGCCATCGGGATTCTTCTTATACAGATAATCCGAAATTTCCACCAATGTGTTTGTGGTACCCGACATAGCGGACAAAACCACAATCTTACACTCACCGTCAGTGATCAGCTTAGCCACATCCTTCATGCGCTGCGCTGTGCCTACTGAAGTACCTCCAAACTTTAATACTTTCATTTTCTAACGCTATTTATTGTCCTTTTATTCTTCCTTTACCAATTTCTGATCCTCACAACGATACACCTCGCCAGGGAACTCACGAAGCAGTTGCAGATTGTGGGTAGTCATAATCACCAGCGAACCTGTGTCGCTCAAGTCGTGCAACAATTTGGTAATGGCACGTCCTGTTTCACTATCCAAGTTACCCGTTGGCTCATCAGCCATGATAATATCAGGAGAGTTGAGCACTGCACGTGCTATCACCACACGTTGCTGCTCGCCACCCGACAACTCGTTGGGCAACTTATCTTCCTTATCCTCCATACCCACCAAGTTCAGCACGGCTTTGATGCGGTTGTTAATCTCTTTCTTATCGTGCCAACCTGTTGCACGCAACACAAACTTGAGGTTGTCGTAGACAGAACGGTCAGTGAGTAGTTGGAAGTCCTGAAACACAATACCTAATCTACGTCTCAGCTTTGGCACATGCTTTTGTTTCAACTTACGCATGTTATAGCCCAACACCTCTGCTTCGCCATCTGTGATATCCAACTCGCCATACATGGTTTTCAGTAAGCTCGATTTTCCAGCGCCTACCTTGCCTATCAGATAGACGAACGAACCTCTGCACAGTTCCAAGTCCACCCCACGTAGTACAGTGTCGTAATCTTGACTTACTCTTACACCCTTGTATTTTATCAATACCTCACCCATTAATGCTTTTTCCAATTAGGTTTGTGACGTTCTTCCAACTCACGAGCCAAATCCTCGATACTCAAACCCTTGGCAGTCAGCATCACGATAAGGTGATACAACAAGTCAGAGCCTTCATATATCAAACGGTCATTGGTACCGTTAGCCGCCTCGATAATTGTCTCCACTGCCTCCTCGCCTACCTTCTGAGCCATTTTATTGATACCACTTTGGAACAAACTGGTTGTATAAGACCCTTCTGGCATTTCATCATGACGTTTCTGAATAAACTGTTGCAGTTGTTTCAGGAACATCACAGGTTCACGATTTTCTTCTCCCCAGCAGGTATCGGTGCCCGTATGGCACACAGGACCTCTTGGATGAACTTGTATCAATAAAGTATCATGGTCGCAATCCTCTTTGATAGAAACCACATCAAGACAATTACCGCTTTCTTCTCCTTTGGTCCAGAGACGCTGACGTGTGCGGCTATAAAAAGTAACAAGTCCTGTCTCTAAGGTCTTATCATATGCTTCCTGATTCATATACCCTAGCATCAGTACCTTGGCTGTTTCGACATCTTGTATAATGGCAGGTACTAACCCGTTCATTTTGTTAAAATCTAACATCTTTTACCTTCTAATTGTAATATTCTCGTTGCAAAGATACGATTTTAATTCGGAAATTCGTATATCTCCGAAGTGAAAAACACCAGCTGCCAGTGCAGCATCTGCTTTTCCTATGGTAAAAACATCACGAAAATGCACCATCTTACCTGCTCCACCCGAAGCAATGACGGGTATCGACAAGTCGTCACTGAGTTTTGCCAGTGCCTCATTAGCATAGCCCGTACGCACACCATCGTGGTTCATGCTTGTAAAGAGAATCTCTCCTGCTCCACGTTGTTCACCTTCTTTAGCCCAACTGAAAAGCTCCTTGTCTGTTTCTACCCTGCCGCCATTGAGATAGCACCACCATCCCTTTTCCGTCTGCTTAGCATCAATAGCCAATACACATACTTGCGAACCGAAGTTGCGGGCTATCTCGTCAATGAGATTGGGGTGTTTGATAGCCGCCGAGTTAATAGAAATCTTGTCGGCACCTGCGCCAAGCAACCTATCCACATCACTCAACTCGTAAATTCCCCCACCTACCGTAAAAGGGATACTGATGTTCTCAGCAATGCGTTTAACCAACTCGGTAAACGTCTTACGCCCCTCAAAACTGGCAGTGATATCCAAAAACACCAGTTCGTCGGCGCCCTGTTCGCTATATGCACGAGCCAGCTCCACAGGATCTCCTGCCTGACGCAAGTTCACAAAGTTGGTACCCTTTACCGTCTGACCATCCTTAATATCCAAACAAGGTATGATTCGTTTAGCTAACATACTTTTCTATATCTTTTAATGTGATGTAGCCTTCATAAAGCGCCTTGCCAAAAATCACGCCAGGCACATTCGCTTCCGCTAAAGACTCAATATCCTCCATGCTGCTCACGCCCCCACTAGCAATAAGGTGCAAGTCGGGAAATTGTGCCAAAATATCTTTGTAAAGTGAGATGGCAGGTCCTTGTAACATACCATCTCTGCTGATTTCCGTACAAATCACCTTCTGTATGCCCTGTTGCGTATGATATTTCAGAAATGACATCAATTCGTTGTCACTATCTTCCAACCATCCACTCACTGCTACCTTTCCGTTTTTAACGTCGGCACCTAAAATGATTTTCTCTGTGCCATACATTAGTAACCAGCGTTTAAAGGTATCGGGCTCTTTCACGGCTATACTACCTCCTGTTACCATTTGCGCGCCACATTCGAACACAATACGCAGGTCGTCATCAGTCTTCACACCACCGCCAAAATCTATTACAAGACTAGTGGCATTAGCTATCTGCTCCAACGTACGCCAATTCACAACATGTTTCGACTTGGCGCCATCCAAATCAACCACATGCAGACGAGAAATGCCATGATCCTCCATCTCTTTGGCGACATCGGCAGGCGAGGCACTATATTCCTTCACTCTGTCATAATTACCTTGTGACAGTCTCACGCATTTACCGTCAATAATATCTATAGCGGGTATCAGTTCAATCATATCTCAAACAAGAAATTTTTAAGTATCTGCTCGCCTATTGTTCCACTTTTCTCTGGATGAAACTGAGTAGCATAGAAGTTATCTTTCTGTATAGCCGCACTGAAAGGCTGAATATAATCTGTGGTTGCAACAGTATAGTCACCTACAGGTACATAGTAGCTGTGTACAAAATACACATATGGATTGGATGACAGTCCTCTTAGCAACTCTCCACTTATATTATATAAGGTATTCCAGCCCATGTGTGGTACTTTATCTTCGTGACGTTGGTTAACAAAACGCTTCACTTCGGCATCAAAGATGCCTAAACATTGAGTATCACCCTCCTCTGAATATCGGCACATCAACTGCATTCCCAGACAAATGCCCAATACTGGCTGAGTAAGACTCTTGATCAGCAAGTCAAGGCCTCGTTCTTTAAAGAAGTTCATGGTAGTAGCAGCCTCTCCTACCCCAGGGAAAATCACCTTGTCAGCGGCACGTATCAATTGCTCATCAGCCGTGATGACCGACTCTATACCCAGTCTTTTCAAAGCGTTTTCCACCGAACGGATATTACCTGCATTATAGTCTATGATGACTACTTTCATTATTCTTTGTATTTTGGTTAAAAAAATCGGCAACAAAAATAACAAAATAATTTGCACAATCCAAATATAATACATACCTTTGCAACCGCAAAACCAAATTGGTGCGTTAGTTCAGTTGGTTAGAATACGTGCCTGTCACGCACGGGGTCACGAGTTCGAGTCTCGTACGCACCGCCTAAAGGATAGCTTAAAAGGCTATCCTTTTTGTTTTAGACATCAATGTCTATGGGGCGGAACTGCTTCTGCTCCTCGTTGTATTGATAACCATTTGCTTGCAATTTGGCTTTCAACTCTTTAATGTCTTTGTCATAATAGTTGCACAGACTTTCGAGCGAATCAAACTCGTCATCTCTTAACAGCATGTTCACACTGGACAACAGCATCATTGGGTCATTAGGTAGATAGTCCATATATATTCTCCTTTCACATTATGCTTTATGGCATGAAACGTTCAAACATTGCTCTATAGGCTTCCACCTTCTTGACAAAGGCTAACGGATATGCCCTTGACGACGAAGGTAAACGATATAATACGATTTCACCTCCATCTTTATTGCACAAATTGGGGATGGCAACGAAAGCATTAACCATAGGCGTTTCTACAATATGAAGTGTAGTGCAAATGGTCTCAGTAGCTTTCTCGCCAGTGGTGACAATAGCTCGTAGACGTGGCAGCCTTGCCACCAATGCACGAATATCTGTAGGTACTACCACTTCAAGGAACTTGTCGGCAGCATTGTTCTTCAGCCGCCTCACAGCCGTAGATGTGTCGAAAAAAGCAATGCCTTTCTCTTGACAAAACTCTACTATTGCATCTAACTTAAAACATTTGGCAGCCTCATCCACGAAGTGATGACGGTCGCTGAAAAACACCGCTCCCTCAATTCTCCAGTGGTCATTGATGAAATTAGGATAGTAGAAATCCATGCGCCACCGTTTTCGTTGAGGAGGGAAACTACCCAAGAACAGCACCTTGGCATTTTCAGGCAAGAAGGGTTGCAAGGGATGATACTCTACCTCATCCGTACTACGCTGTATATTCTCTATGTTTAGATACGATTTCATGGCATCAAAGATACGAAAAACACAACAATCTCTGCGTTGATGACAGAATTATTATTATCTTTGCAGAAATATCAACTAAATAATATTGGTTATGAACATTGGAGACAAGGCTCCCGAGATACTGGGCAAAGACGAACAGGGTCGTGATATCTGTCTGAGTGATTTCCGTGGACGCAAACTGGTGCTTTATTTTTATCCTAAGGACAACACCAGTGGTTGCACAGCAGAAGCCTGCAGTTTACGCGACCGTTACAATGATTTGCAAGGAGCAGGCTATGAGGTGGTAGGCGTGAGCAAGGACTCAGCTGCCTCCCATGTAAAGTTCAAGGAAAAATACGAACTTCCTTTCCCTCTGATTGCAGATGTTGACCATACGCTTTTGGAAGCAATGGGAGCATGGGGAGAGAAAAGTATGTATGGTAAGAAGACCATGGGTACCATCCGCACCACCTTTATCATCAACGAAGAAGGCATCATTGAGCAGATTTTTGCCGGCAAGCAGGTGAAGACCAAGGAACATGCCGACCAAATCTTGGCAAAATAACAGCTTTCAGTTTTTCATCCATTCCTTACGCTCTGCTTCGTCCATCTTCTCGATGGCGTAGCGGAGCGTTGTGCGTGGCATCTCTTGTGCATGTTGGCGCAGGAAC
>JAEEGL013644188.1_pt1 | contig 15559 bp, 9 predicted proteins | sample 9134231 | NCBI WGS metagenome assembly JAEEGL01 (sample SAMN16246548, study PRJNA631951) | gut metagenome | biome: gut microbiome; feature: rumen; material: fiber-attached | host: Bos | place: Iran: Karaj | collected 2018-10
CGCTTGACGGAATCGTGATGGAGGTCAATCCGCTGCAGTAGTAGAAAGCATAATATTCGATGCTGGTTACGCTTGATGGAATCGTGATGGAGGTCAATCCGCTGCAGCCTAAGAAAGTAGAATTTCCAATGCTGGTCACGCTTGATGGTATAATTGTATTTTTGCAACCAACTACTAACTGATTGCTCGATTTTTTAATGATAGCATTACAATTATTACGAGAATCATACACCCTATTATTGGAATCAACAATAATATTGGTCAATCCGCTGCAGTACCCGAAAGCAGAATTTCCGATGCTGGTCACGCTTGATGGAATCGTGATGGAGGTCAATCCGCTGCAGCCATAGAAGGCATTATTTCCGATGATGGTCACGCTTGATGGAATCGTGATGGAGGCCAATCCGCTGCAGCCATAGAAGGCATTATTTCCGATGATGGTCACGCTTGATGGAATCGTGATGGAGGTTAATCCGCTGCAGCCATAGAAAGCAGAATTTCCGATGCTGGTCACGCTTGATGGAATCGTGATGGAGGTCAATCCGCTGCAGCCTAAGAAAGTAACATATCCGATGCTGGTCAGCCCAATAAAATACTGCAATTCATTAAATGAGGTAATGTTCGCCTTATTACTGAATACTGAGCCTAGGCTTGTAACTACTTCAGCTTCACTAGTACTAAGTTCTCCATCCCCATTAGTATCCCAATTCTGAACGCAAAGAGCCTTAACATTAGCATCGGCAAATGAAATATTGTCACCTTCCATCTCAACAATCGAGCCGAAATAATCACTCCACCTTGTATCAGCTTGATATGCAGATGATGTACCTGCAGGAACATACAATTTTCGTTCGTCATAGTTTACTGGGTAGCGATAAAAGACATTGCTGCCCATTGAGATGCTTGACAAGTCAGTGATATAACTATAGACAGTATCTAAGCTGTTGCAACCACAAAACGCCCCGTCACAGATGTCAGTGACGGAGTTAGGGATGGAGATGCTCGTCAAACTGCTACAGCCATCAAACGCATGGTAGCCAATGGTTGTGACGGAGTTAGGGATGATAATGCTGGTCAGAGTGCTCCAGCCAACAAACGCATCACTGGCAATGCCTTTTGTCCCTTCGCGTAAGATAATACTTGTTTTTTCAGGCATCGCACCCTTATATTTATAAGCCACAAGACCAGCATAGACCAATCCGTCTGGCTGATTGTCATACCAAGCGGTACCATGGAACGCATGGTCTCCAATGAATGTGACAGAGTTTGGGATGGTGACGCTAGTCAGGCCGCTGCAGCCATTGAACGCACCGACGCCGATGGAAGTGACGGAGTATGTAGCGCCGTTGTAGGTGACTGATGAAGGGATGGCTACCGAGCCAGAGTATAAATTTGAATAATCAGGATTTGTTCCCCGATAGGTGACGGCGACCTCGTTGTCGTTGAGGATGTTGTAGTAGATGCCGTCCACCTCGAAGTCGTGGGCTGTAGCAGTGGCTGGTAGTAATAGGGCCAGCAGGAGGAAGGCGAGTTTGATAAGGTGTTTCATTGTCGGTCAGGTTTTATTTGGTTTGTTGGTTGGCTAATTAAATGGGTATGATGTGAAAATGCAAAAATAGGCATTTTTCACCTAATAATGGTATTAAGTAGCCTATTTTTCAACTTTTTTTACCCAAACCCTACTTTTAAATGCGAATTTCACGAATTTTACTTATTTATAATTCGTTACAATTAGAAAAATTCGCATTAAAACGACCTTGCGGGGCTGAAATTCGCCGTTTTAAAGAAGATAATTCGCCGTTTAAACGGGGGTTAGAAGCGGAAGCCGGCGGTGAGGTCGAAGGTGTTGTAGCTGTTGTAGAAGCTGTGGCGGGTGCTGGTGTACCAGTGGCCCTCGTGGTTGACGTTGAAGGCGTAAAAGAAGTTGCCGGCGGTGCGTACCAGCGCCATGCGGCCGTTCAGGTTGGTTGACAGCAGGCTCTTTTTCCCGTCGATGGAGTTGGGGAAACTGTGACGGTAGCCTATACTGGGCACTACCGTGATGTTATACAGCCAGCCATGGTGGAAGACCCAGCTATAACCGTAGCCGATCATCGCCCCGATGTCACGGTAACGAAAGCGGTAGTCGGTCACCTTGTCGGGCAGGTAGGCCTGCATCTCGTCGCTCAGCGTGCTCATGTCCATGACCACGTCCTGATGGCTCAAGTAGATACCTGCCAGCAGCGAGCCGGAACTGCGCTTCTGGTACTTGGAGAAGCAGTAGGCCGCGGCTTGGGAATAGTGGGTGTGGTTGAAGATGTAATAGGCGTCGAGGCCGTAGCCCTCGCGCTTCAGTCCCGAGAAGATCACGTTACCCTGCCACTTGCCCAGCATATTCAGGTGCACGGTACTCTGGTCGTTCTTGCGGTAATAGGCCTCGATAAAAATGCGCGAAGTGGTGAACGAGAACTGCAAACGGCGGTTGTGAATGAATTTGCCCGCCAACAGGTCCCTGACGTTGATCATATAGGTGAGACTGAGCCCCATGCCGCAAATCTGGAAACCGAACAACGACGTGACGTCACTGCTCAGCTGCACCGGCGTGTTCCACATGCTCAAGTGGCCCGAGTAGAAATCCAGCCAGTTGTTGTTCTTGAGCATGATTTTCCACTTCTTGCCGCTAGTCTTGCCTGGATTAACGACGTAGGCGGTGTCGTAGTAGTTGAGGGCATGGTTGAGCCAACGATAGGAGCGCACGCCGAAATTCAGCACTCGAGGATAGACAATGGACGTGTCGTTGATGTTCCAGCCACGGCGGAAAATTCTCTTTTTCCAAGCGTTCTTGTCAACGATGGCACTCGTGTCGAGCGGCATCTCCACCACGCGAGCCACCGTATCCTGTAACGGCAGGGTATCGCCAGGGGTCTCGAAGTTCCCCGCCTGAATGGAGTGGCACCCCATCCAAGCCAGCAAGAACAATATGACCAGGCGCTTTATCATACGGGATTACTCTTGTTGTGGGGATTGATCGTGGCTGGCCGAGCGCAGCGTCACCATGGGCACAGGTTTCCACAGGCTGCTGTCGGCATCATCTTTGTGAGACGGGGCGCGGCGGGGAATGCTGTCCTGAGCAGGTGCCAAGGTCAGCGTCTTCTTGTTCTTGCGGAACAGGCGGTCAAAGTCATGCTTCCAGACGACGCCCACGCCCTGGGTCGTCAAGGCACTGCGCTGGTAGTAGTTCTGGTCGTTGAAGTGGTTATAGGCCTTGAGCCTGAAGGTGCCCTTGCTGTTGAGCAGGTACTCGATGTCAAAGTCGCCAATGAAGTTGGGGTTGCTCGTGTTATAGGTGTTATCACGATAACCGAAGTTACCGTTCAGCAGCAGCCTGTTATTGAGCAACTGGCTGGATAGCATCAAATCCACCTCCATGTCGCTGAGGTCGCCCTTCTTGGAGCGGAAATTAGGCGCAATGGACAGGTTGTCGGCCATTTTTCCCAGGATTGAACTCAACTGTGCCGAAATGGTCGATGAAGCTACCGAGCTGATGAGTTGCTCGGTCTGATTGTTGGCAGCGCCCATATATTCAGGAGTATAGAATCGGTTCAAAGCCAGCAGATAGATAATCTGACGGTTCATCATCTCGTCGGTGTTGATGATGCTCTTGATCCTGCGATAGGCGTCGGTGGTGAGCGACGGGAATTCCAGGTCAAACGAGACTTCGGGCTGGCTGATGATGCCCCTGGCATGCAGTAGCGCATTGACGGGCACATTGGTGCGCTTCAGGTCCTGATCCTGACCGAACGAGGAGTCCAAATCCTGGATGTCGGCATTGAGCGAATAGGCCGCCACGAGGTCCAGCACCGCGGCATAGGGGTCGCCCTGGAAACTGATGTTACTGCCGTCCCTGATTGTGAAATCCTTGAGAATCAGGTCTTGAAGAGAAAAGTTGTAGGTACCCTTGTTAAGGGTGTATTTACCGTAGGTCTCCAGTTCGCCATTGTTGTTGTAGGTCATGCGCAGCGAGCCATTGCCTGTCGCCTTGATCTGGTCGCCACCCACGGGGTCCATGACAACCGTCAACGCCAGGTCGGGGGTGATGTCTCCTTGCAGGTCAATATTGTAGTCACTAGGTTCGGAATTCTCCTGCGGATTCTCCTTCTTGGTGAGCATGCTTTTTATCAATGCAACCGAGTCCACCTCTTCAATGACTGGAGGCGCCATAGCGGCATTGCGGTCACGGAATGTGATGAAATTGTAATGGTCGGCCTGTTTATTGTCGCTCATCACGAAGGTGAACTTGCTGCGAGGTGCCGATGTCATGTTTACCCTGATGTTCACAATGCCCGGGCCTCCCTCGACAAAGCATGAACCATTGCCGTAGATGGTGCCATACCAATCGGGGTTGATCGTCGGGTTGGTGTCATAGGACAGGAAGTTCCTGGCACCAGTAATCGCAAAACTGAACTCGGGATCGTGGAAGGCATCGTGCTTGAGCCAACCGCCGAATTTCGCCTCATGGCCCTCACGGTCGTGGATGGGGATATCCTTGAACTCGATCAAGTCAGGCACCATGTGGATCGGCGCATTGGAGCAGGTGTAATAGCAGTTCACATAGTCGATGAGGAAACTCAATGAGTCGGCCACAACATCGCCTTTCAGGTTGATGGTGTGGAAATCACCAAAGAGGATTGCCTTGCCCGACATTTCACCCTGCACGTCACCCGTGAAGGCTTCCATGTAGGGCTTGAGGAACTCAACATTGGCGTGGTCGGTATCAAATTCGATGTAAAGCGAGTCATCGGCAATGTAGATGCCGCCATCGAGCAGCGTGTGATATCCGTTGGTCTGGGCAATGTCGCCCGAAACGAGCACGCCCCGCGACGCGTTGTCAAACGACGCCTTGATGTCGATGTCGCCCATGACAGCGCCATTATAAGAGATATTCTTAATGAACAGGCTGGGTGTGTACAGGCGTGGTGCTCCCGACAACAGGTCGCTCGCATAGCACTTGCTGGTCGCCCTGCCGCCAAAGTCCACATGGTCAATCGCCAGCGTCTCGAACACGTAGTCGAGGTTCACATCCTGCAGTTCCAGGCACAACTCATCGTCGGGATCATGCGACACCTTGCCGTTGATGCGAATGAACTGCTCGCCGCGCCCGCCAGCGATGTTGTCAACCGTTATCACGCCGTTGCCCACATTGATGTGCCCCTTCTCGACCATCCAGATGGTGTCGTTAAAAATCAGTTGTGAAGGGTTCAAGTCGATGTCGGCCTTGATTTTGCCATCGTCGCCACGGTCAAGCATCGCATTCAGGTTGAGGTTGCCATGGAAGTCATGCTCCCCAGGCATTCTCCAGCCCAAGTTGGCGTCTATGCGGTTGTCCTGTCCGCTGGCATCCAGATTGAGGTCAATCATTCCCTTCTTGGCCGGATAGCGCGACTGCAGATTCAGCACAACCCTGTTGGTCACACTATCGAGTTCAGCAAACAGGCGCGTCTGCTCGATGAGTTTATTGCCCTGCATCAACAGGGGGGCATCAACAACGAGGTTAAAGGTGGTATCGGTCTCGTTGATATTGCCCTCGATGATGGTGCGGTAAGCCAGATTGACAGGCAACTTCAGCATCTCATGCAACTCCTCATCAGGATTGATGGTCAAATTGAAGCTCACGTCATTAGGCGCACCGGCATGACTATAATCAGCGAAATTACCCAGATATTGCGGGAAGGCCTTGGCCAGCATGTGCTTGATGGTGGGCACGATGGTCTTGAAATCGTATTGTCCCGAGATATAACCGTTAATGTGGTCACTCTCGATGCTGATGACTTTTTCCCCGTCAGAATTGTCGGCGTTAAGGTCCAGCATATTGAACTTCAAGCCCTTGTCGTTATTGTCGATGAACTTGAAGTCAGCAACCTGTACATGACCCGACGCATTGTCGAGCGAGTTGCCCCAGAACGATGCGGTGGCTGTCAGTTTCAACCGATGGTCGGCATACTTGTTCAGCAGGCCCATGCGGGCGAGGTTCATACCCTCGGTAGAAATGTTGATGTCGTAGGTCGAATTTGCGCCATCGAGCACCGCCGTTCCGTCGATGCTGACACGTCCATCGGGGTCATTCATGGCCACCGTGCCCGTGAAAGAGTTTCCTTGCTTGTCAACATTGGCCGTGATGTCATGATAACGTTTTCCCTTGAAATCCACATAGGGGATGTGCCCATCCAAGCGCCCCGAGACGTCACCATTGCGCAAGACAGCGTCCACCTGGGCATCGAGGGCCACCTGATCGATCAACTCGCGCTTGGCAAGCAGGGTGCCAACGCCCATGCCGTCGGTCTTGACGTGTCCCACAAACCGTGAGTCGCCCTGCTGACGTGCCAAGGTACCGTCCAGGTCAACATGACCGAGCGCGGTGCCCACTTTGCCGTGAAAACTCATTTTGCCGGGCTTGCCGTGCAAGGTTCCATCGAGAGCCACATTGCCACAACGTGCGATGATGTCACGAGCCTTAGGCGTCAAGCCAGGAATGGCAGTCATCAGTTGGTTGATCTTCCCAGCCGATGCATTGAGGGCGATATGATCCAGATCCACGGTGGCATAACCGCCCTGGGTGGGCAATGACAGCCCGCCACGCGCATTCAGTGAGAGTCCACCGTTGTTCGCGTTCACGTTGAGCGTCGGGAACTCAATGCGGTTGCCATCGCGCACGACGGTCGCCACGACGCGCATGGGCTCGGTAAATTTTGCCAACTGCGGCGCCAAGGCCGTCAAGTCGGCGGGAGTGACCGTGCTACCCGGTGTGCTCACCCGCAAGGGCATTTGTGCAATCTCGCTGCCCAGATTCTTGAGCGACGAGTATTCCAGATGCAAATCGTCAAGCACGATATCGCTCGCTGGCAACTTCACCTTGATGTCCTGGACATCCAGGGCGTTGTCGGCAATATGGACATTAGTCGCCAAGCGCTTGAGTGACAAGCCGCTGCCCTCATCAAACGAGAGGCGTTTTATCTTGATTTCAAAGTCATTATTCTTTAGGCGGGGCAAGGTCAAGTCGGCCTTGATATTGCTCACAGCCAGGTGGTTGACATCCAGTCGGCCGGGTTTGCGAGGCTGATCGAGCACATCATAGGAGAGATTAGACTTGCGCACGACAACCGTGTTGACTTGCACGTCAAAGGGCTTGGGAGGCTTGTCTTCCTTGGGCTTAAACGCGTCGATGATGAACTGCATATTGGTGGGGCTCTGCTTGTCGGGGCGGGTGACATGCCCGTCGAGACCGATAATCTCACCATAAGTAATCACAATGCGCCGCTCGGCAATCAGTTGTTTCAGACTGATGCCAGCACCCAATTTATCGATGGTCAGTAATGAGTCGCCCTGCTGGTCGTTAATCAGCACGTCGTTGAGTTCCAACTGGTTAAACGGCCTTATCGATACCGAGCCGATATCCACTTGCGTGTTGAGGAACTCGCCCAATGCTTTTTCACCCTCGGAGCACAAGCGCTGTTGAACCGGCGGCAGCAGCAACAGCAGGTAGAGCAATGCCACCACAGCGACGACCGCCACCAGTGCGGTCACTACCACACTGCGCAGGACGTTATATGTACCCCTTGGGATATTCATTTCGTTATCTCATTGCCATCACCATGTGCAAAATTAATGCCACAACTGACCCGATACAGTAAATTGGTGTTTAATTTTCTTAATCAGGCAGCTGATCACACTGGGCTATCCACAGGCATGACGAGGCGTCACTGGGCATGCGCCAGTCACCGCGTGGCGACAAAGAGACGCTACCCACCTTGGGGCAATCGGGCAGGCAGGAACGCTTGAATTGCTGGGCAAAGAAGCGCTTGACAAACGTGCGCAACCACTTCTTGATGGTCGCGTTATCATATACGCCCGCGAAGGCCTTGCGCGCCAACATATACAATTTGGCAGGAGTAAAGCCATAACGCAGCATGTTAAACAGGAAGAAATCATGCAACTCATAGGGTCCCACGATGTCCTCGGTTACCTGCAGGATGGTGCCATCGCCGGCGGCAGGCGTCAATTCGGGGCTAATAGGTGTATTGAACACATCCAGCAAGGTTTCGTGAATCGCCTTGCCGCTGGAGGTGCCGTCATTGAGCGCATCGGCAAACCAGCACACCAGGTGGCGCACCAGCGTCTTGGGGATGCTCACGTTGACATTATACATCGACATGTGGTCACCATTATAGGTAGCCCAGCCTAGGGCGAGTTCTGACAAGTCTCCCGTTCCCAGTACCAAGCCATTCACCTTGTTGGAAAAGTCCATGAGTATCTGGGTCCTCTCGCGGGCCTGGCTGTTCTCGTAGGTGACATCATGGTTCGACGGGTCATGATCAATATCCTTGAAATGCTGGGTCACGGCGGCAGCGATGCTGATTTCGTGCAAGGACACACCCAGGGCGCGCACCATCGCACAAGCGTTGGTATAGGTGCGGTCGGTGGTCCCGAAGCCCGGCATAGTAATGGCGTGGATGTCCTTGCGGTCGCGTTTCATCCTGTCAAACGCGCGCACGGCAACCAGCAGCGCCAGGGTGGAGTCCAGTCCTCCCGACACGCCCACGACAATCGTGGGAATGCCTGTAAAGTCTAGACGGCGCATCAAGCCCTCGGTCTGAATAGCGATGATTTCCTCACAACGGGCATTCAGGCGGTCATCCTCAACAGGGACAAAAGGAAGTCGGCGCACAGGACGCATCAGCTCTTGCTTTTCATAGTCCAGCGGACCAGCCACCGCGATATCGATGTGTTCAAATGGCGAGCCGAACTGAACCATGCTGTCAGCAAAACTGCCATTGATACGCCTCTCGTTCTCAAGGGCTGCCACATCAATATCGGCTATCGACATCTGGGGCTCGGTGGTGAAGCGCTGCCCCTCGGCGAGCATCTTTCCATTCTCGGCAATGACGGCATTGCCGCCAAACACGAGGTCGGTCGTCGATTCGCCATAGCCACACGAGGCATAGACGTAGGCTGCGATGCAATGTGCACTCTGGTGCTTGATGAGATCCATCAGATAGGTGTGCTTGCCGATGAGTTCATTGCTGGCCGACAGATTCACAATCACATTGGCGCCATTGATGGCGGCAATGCTGCTGGGAGGTGCGGGCACCCACAGGTCCTCGCAAATCTCAACAGCCACCCGAGCACGACCCGCATCAAAAATCATGTGGGTGCCAAAAGGCACGTTCATGTCGCCGACCATAATGGTGTCCTTGCCGGCAATGGCGGTGATATTGCTCGTGGTAAACCAGCGTTTCTCGTAAAACTCCTTATAGTTAGGGATATAGGTCTTGGGAACCACCCACATCTCGCCGTCATTAATCACGACAGCGCAGTTGAACAGATGGCCACTGCAACGCAGGGGTGCCCCAACGACAACCATGACCGGGGTGTCCTTGAAGCGGTCACACAAGGTGACCAGTGCCTGCTCGGCCGCATCGAGCAACAACTCGTTACCAAACAAATCGGCACAAGTATAACCCGTCACACACAGTTCGGGAAAGACCACGATGTGGGCTCCGGCATCAATCGCCTGTTCCAAGCTCTCGATAATGTGGGTCAGGTTATTCTCCACATCTGCTACATTCACTTGTGGCACAACGGCCGCCACACGAACAAAACCATAATCGGTCACCGCTTTGACTTTTTCTTTTGCCATATCCTTTTTCTTGTCATGAGTTTTAACTTGCAAAGTTAAATATTTTAGATGGAAAGTCGGCATTTTTTGACCATTTTCTTGCATAACTCATTTCCAATCATTATTTTTGCATCGATGAATATGATTTAAATGCTTATTATTATGAACAAAAAATGCCAACAGTACATATTGCGGACCCTCTATGTGGCATTATTGCTCGTTGGATGTGTTACCGCCTTCAGCGCCTGTTCTAATAATGATGATGAAATCCTGATTGACTACTACTTACACATCAATTCACAGGAGGACATCAGCATCTCTTCAACCGACCAGGAGCAAGGCACCATGAGTGCGGGCAGCAATGTCCTGGCCAGAACCATTGAGGATTTAAGGGTTGCCATTCGGGAAAATTATCCCGTTCCTACCACCCAAGGTGATGATTCCAAGGTAGGGGCCGCTTGCGATGATATCTATTACTCTTACAAAGCACAGTTTGGTCAGTTGGAAAAGAACACGATTTGTGTCGCCACACTGTACCGGGTCTATAGAATCGATGGAATCATCCGTAGCAGCACCTGCTTGAGGGTGTACCATTTTGGTTACATTCCGCCAGTGTTCTAGTTTATCTGGAACTCAAGCCAATAGCCGGATTAAGAATTCCCGAAAATATTATTTAGGACTCTTTCTTGCAAAATTGGTTTTCATGAACTACCTTTGCATCAACAAAACGATTATTACTCATTAAAAAATTAAAAAAGGAAACGATATGAAGAAAATCTTTACTTTACTGTTTTGCGTTGTAGCCTTGGCGCTCTCAGCCAGTGCTAACGACCGCGTTGACCAGTGCATCGATGTCCTGCTGGGCAAGGTGGCTCCCACCAAGGCCATGGCAACCGACCTCGATGCCAACCACGATGGTGTGATTACCATCCAGGATGTATCTGTTATCATCGATGAGGCTCTCGAGGAGATGCGCATCAACAAGGCTCCGGCCCAAAAGCCCGACAGCGTGGACGCCATCATCAACGACATCCTTGACAACGAACCTCCCACGCCCAACATCAGCGAAGTGAGCGAGGCCATTGATCGCAGTCTGGAAAAGAAGCAACAGAAATAACGCTAAATGAAATCCACGTCACTAATGACAAGACAAAAGAGTGCTTGGCGGCTGTTGCTGCTGGCCATTATCGTGGTCAGCGGGTTGGGTGTGTTCACCTCATGTGGTGATGACGACGACAAAACCAACGCTATCGACTACTACTTCGAAGTGGAGGAACAGTTTCTTGTTAATGGCTCCAAGGATAGGACAACTATGTATCAAAATCCCATCCCACTGATGCAGGATGCCATCAAGAAAGCCTACCCCACCCCTAACGCGCAAGGTAATGACCAAGCCGTGCTTGCCGCGTGTGACCAGGCCTACAAGGACTACGTGAGTCTTTATGAGGATTTGAATGACGATAACCTGACAGCACTAATTCACTTGAAGCGTGCCGTCAGGATCAATGGTCTGATCAAGGAAAGCGTGAACCTGAAGACTTATCATTTCAACATCAATCCCCACGAAGAGGAGATAGTGGAGTAACACATTCCCACTCTCATGACAGAATTAACAAAGGGTCGCGGCAAACAGTCGCGACCCTCTGTGTTGATATCACTTGATGAAAGCCAGCATAATCACCCAGCACAGGGCCAGCAGGGCAAATAGCGAGGATAGCATGTACAACTGGCGGCGGATATATCTGCGCTCAGGACGCTGGAAACTCCCGTGGGCAAACGTGAACGCAGCCATGAAGAGCATGAAATCGTCCACATAACCCACGATGCCTTTATCATCAAAGTCGCCATGCCACACGACATAGGCTATCGCAGCCAATACCAGCAAAACACCAATCACACGGCACAGTTTCATGCCCATGCTCACTTCCACACGATTGTTCTCCTTCTTTTCCATATCTGTTAGACATCAAACTACTATATTGTTCTTCTACTTCGGTTGCTCGATACCCTTCATCGACAGGGCAATGCGGCCACGCTCCATGTCGATGCCAGTGACGATGACGCGCACGTGCTGGCTGACATGAACCTGCTTGGCGGGCGGCAAGCCACGCTTGGGCATCTGGGAGACATGAACGAGCCCGTCCTTGTGGATTCCCAGGTCAACAAAGGCGCCAAACTGTGTCACGTTGGTGACAATGCCGTTGAGTTCCATGCCTTCACGCAGGTCCTTGATGTCATTCACATTCTCGTCAAATTCCCAAACCCGCACCGTCGAACGCGGGTCGCGTCCCGGTTTCTCCAACTCGCTCATGATATCGCGCAGGGTGGGTTCTCCCACATCTTGCGAGATATAGCGCTGAACATCGATTTTGTCGCGTTGGGCTTTGTCCTTGATCAGGTCGGCTATGCCGCATCCGCAATCCCGTGCCATTCGCTCCACCAGAGCATAGCGCTCGGGGTGAACCGCGCTGTTGTCCAATGGGTTGTCGCTCTCGGGGACACGCAGGAAGCCCGCCGCCTGCTCAAACGTCTTCGGTCCCAGTTTGGGCACTTTGAGCAATTGTTGACGTGAAGTGAAATGGCCGTTCGCGGCACGGTAGTCCACGATATTCTGGGCCAGTGTGGGTCCCAGGCCAGAGATATAAGTAAGCAACTCCTTGGAGGCCGTGTTGACATTTACACCCACGCTGTTGACACAACTCTCCACCGTGAAGTCCAACGCCTCTTTGAGCCTCGTCTGGTCCACATCATGCTGGTACTGCCCCACACCGATGGACTTGGGGTCAATCTTGACCAGTTCGGCGAGCGGATCGAGTAATCGGCGCCCAATAGAGACCGCGCCGCGCACTGTCACATCCTTGTCGGGGAACTCGTCGCGGGCAATCTTGCTGGCACTATAAATCGAGGCGCCATTCTCGCTCACGACATACACGTCGATGGGCCTGCGATAGCGAATCCGTTTCAGGAAGCGCTCCGTTTCACGGCTTGCCGTGCCATTACCCAGGGCGATGGCATCGATCTTATAGGACTCGGTGAGCGTGTGGATTTTTTTGGTCGCGCCCTCGATGTCGTTGTGGGGTGCGGTGGGATAAATCACGTCGTTATACAGCAGGTTGCCCTGTTCGTCCAGGCACACCACCTTGCACCCCGTGCGGAATCCAGGGTCAACGGCCAGCACACGTTTGCGGCCCAAGGGCGGCGCGAACAGCAGTTGCCGCACATTTTGGGCAAACGTCTCGATGGCCTCATCGTCGGCTTTCTCCTTGGCTGCAGCAGCAAATTCTGTCTCGATAGAGGGCTTGACCAGGCGCTTGAAACTGTCCTCGGCGGCTTCTTCGACAAGCTGTGAAGCCTCACCATTGCCCTTGACCACAATGCGAGCGATGTTGTCCAGCGTGCGTTCATCGTTGATCTCGATGCCCACCTTGAGGAAGCCCTCTTTCTCGCCACGGCGGATTGCCAGTAACTGGTGAGAAGAAATGCGCTTGAGCAGCGTCGAGAAATCATAGTAATTCTCATAATTGCGACCCTCGATCTCTTTACCCTTGACAAAATGCGACACCAAGCGCGCGTCATACTTGAAACCTCGTCTGACGGCAGCTCGAACCGCCTCGTTCTCGCTCACCCACTCGGCTATGATGTCTTGAGCGCCAGCAATAGCGGCATCGGTGTCGGGCACCTTGTCGCCGTCAACATACTGGCGGGCACGCTCCTCAATGTTGCCGCCACGCTGCGACATGATGATCTTGGCCAGGGGCTCCAATCCCAGTTGGCGTGCGGCCTCGGCGCGGGTCTTGCGTTTGGGCTTATAGGGCAAATAGATGTCTTCGAGCGTGTTGGCATCCCAGCAGTTGTTGATGCGGTCGGCCAGTTCGGGGGTGAGTTTGTCCTGGGCCTCGATAGTCTTGAGGATGGTGGCACGGCGCTTTTCCAGTTCGCGGTAATAACGCAGCCGCTGGTCGATGGACTGGATGGAAAAGTCGTCAAGATTGCCTGTCGCCTCCTTGCGGTAACGGCTGATGAAAGGAATCGTCGCTCCATCGTCAAGCAGATTAACTGTGCCCGCCACCTGATTGATGGGGATATTGAGTTCCTGGGAGATGAGGGTTGAGATTTGAGTTGCCATAATTGGTATTGTTGGATAAACTGGGTTTACTGTGGAGGGTGGATTATCTTTTCTTCCTGAGGGTGATGACGGTAATCTCAGGTGTGGCACCGATGCGCATGGGCGGTCCCACCATGCCCGTGCCGATGTTGACATAGAGCCAGCGGTCGCCCTCATGATATGCCCCACCCCACTCGGGATAGTGGATGCTCGCTGGTGACCAGCGCCACTTGCCCAACTTGAGCATGAACTGCCAGGCATGGGTGTGTCCTGCCAGCATGAGGTCGATATTGCTATTGGTCAAGGTGTTGGCACGCCAGGCATAAGGGTTGTGCTGCAGCAGGATCTTGAAATTGCGGTCGTTCAAGCCAGGATAGGCCCGCAGCAGGTTGCCGCGCTTCTCACCAACACGGTCACCGAAGTTCTCGGTGCCGATGATGACAATCTGGTCATCACCTCGCTTGAGCAAGGCATACTCATCGTTGAGCAGGCGCCATCCCGCCTCCTGTTGCAGGTCGCACAGGGCCTTACGGTCGGCGAGTTTTTCCTTCTCGTCAACCCATGTCACATAGTTGTCGTAGTCGTGATTGCCCAGCACCGAAAAGACGCCATCGGGAGCATGCAGGCGGGACAGGAGTTCGCGGTAAGGCTCCGCCTCGTTGGTCTCGCGGCTCACGAGGTCGCCTGTGAAGCAAATCATGTCGGGGTGCAGCGCATTGATGGCGTTAATCTGCCGTTCGACGATGGCGGTACGGCCATTATTGGTTCCCAGATGGGCATCGCTCCACTGCACAATGCGGTAGCCGTCAAAGGCGTCGGGCAAGCGGTCAAACTCCAGTTCCACCTCCTGCACGTCGAGGGTGCCGGGGGTGACTATCGCTCCCCACCACATCACGCCGAAAATCAGCGCGGCCACGATATAGGCACACAGGGCCGCCCAGCGACGCTTCATCCACCGCAGGATGCCATAAAAGAACAGGCCTATCGCCTTGGGCGCCGTGATGGAAAAGAAGGTGTAGAGCATGTACTGACCCGCCACAAAGGAGCTATTGGACATCGATGCACTCGACATGGGCAACACGCCGATGGCAATGACGAGCCCCGCTGTCAATAAGGCCCAAAAGGCATTAACAAACATGGCCCAGCGGTAACCGTTGCGCTTCAATCGCCTACAGATATAAACGTCCATGGCGATGCCCAGCACCGCCACAACGATAAGCCCTAACCAATGTATCTTCATTACGAGTTCATTCTAGAGACGCACTGTATGCTGCATCTCGGTTTAGACTTTTTTACATGGAGACGCGAAATTTCACGTCACCGACAAGCCGGTTTGATGTCTCTTACTTTGTTGCCTCCAAGTAGTTGGTGAGCGGGTTGCTGTACATCTGCAACATCTTGTTGTACATGTAGAAGCGGTCGGCCTCGCTCAACTTGATGCCCTCGGTCTTGTCGATCTGGCTCGAGAGATAGTGCTCAAATGCTTCGCGCTCCTCGGGGGTGTATTTGTCGGCAAAATGCTTGTCATCAAACAGGATGTCGTGGGCGATATAATTGGTCTTGAAGATCTTGTAGTTCTGATGGATGGCATGGTCAATGATAGCGCACACACGGTCCACCTCCAGGAACTTGTCCAAGCCCTCGGGAATCTTATCGAGTTCCTCGTTGATGCAGGGCGTGAAGGCATAGTGCACCTCGCCCTTGTGGCCGATGATACCCGTCTTCATGCTGATGAGGTCATCCTCGGGAGCCTTGCGCCAGTTGGGATTCTTGCTCTTGCACAGGAACTCCTTGGCCTTGAG
>JAEEGL015190255.1_pt1 | contig 15559 bp, 8 predicted proteins | sample 9134231 | NCBI WGS metagenome assembly JAEEGL01 (sample SAMN16246548, study PRJNA631951) | gut metagenome | biome: gut microbiome; feature: rumen; material: fiber-attached | host: Bos | place: Iran: Karaj | collected 2018-10
AAGGACTCATGGATAAAGAGGGAAATGTTATCTCTCTAGATGACAATAAATCATTATTCTTCTTACTTGTAAGAATGCAAGACGAAGTTCATAGATTTGCAATTACTTTCCATCGCCAAAAAAGAAGTAAAAATTTCACCAAATCTATCCTCGATGATATTGAGGGTTTAGGGCCAAAAAGAAAACAACTAATTTTGGATCACTACACTGATATAGATTCACTCAAAAATGCAACAGTAGAAGAACTCTCACAATACCTTCCAAAAGAAGTCGCAATTAAGGTTAAAGAGAAGATAAATTAAACGAATTTCTTTTATGAAATTTGTTTTTTTAACATGTAAGCGTTATCTTTTTAATATTTTATATTAAGTTTTTAAGTGTTACTCTCAAAGAAAAATATATTCTTTGAAATATCTCAATTTTCGTTATAATTAAAATAATTATTTCCCAAAGGGGGACAAAAATTATGAAAAAAGTAGGTTTAATTAAATTACTACTCGGAATTGGATTGGCTGCTTCTGGTGCTTTAGCATTAGGAAGTGCTTTAAATAACAAAAAAGCAGAAGTTGTTGAAGCCGGGACAACTAAAACCTTGTACATCAATGTTTTTGATGGTGGCGGCACATGGAACAACTTTTCATATTATTTGTTTGGTGGCTCAGGCGGAGAAAATGCTGGCTGGCCAGGTGTTGCTTTTACAAATTCCATGAAAACTGCTACACCTAACGAATATGATCAATACCAATATAAATTAACTGTTGATACTTCTGTTTATCCAAAACTCATACTTGTTGGTAACCCTTCAAATTGGGGCGGTTCTCAAGCTCAAACTGATAATTTAGTTATTGACGATATGCCAAATAACGGAATTTATTGTGGCAGCCAAATTCCTAACTCAAATAAGTTTGAAGTAGGATATTATGGATATACAACAAAGACTGTTTATATGCTTGATTTAGCTGGAAATGTCTATAATTCAAAACATTATTGCCACACTTTTGCTACAGGAAAGAGCGGCACTACTTGGCCTGGAGTTTCAATGACTAAAGTAGCAGGACAGAATAATCTTTATAGTGCAGAAATTAATAGTGCATTAGGCAATGTTATTTTTAATAATAATGGTTCTAATGAAACTGCAACAATTTCAAGTGTTTCTGATGGTGACTCATATATCATTTACCCTGACAATGGTTTTAATAAGACAACACTTGATGCAGCTAGTTTTATTGATAAATATATGAAATTTGAAACAAAATGGCTTGATGATAGTGGAACAGGACAATGTAAAGCTTCTGGATGGTATTCATCCGCTAAATCAGCTTTCAGTAGCAAAACATCGTCTCAAAAATCTAAGATTCTAGAACATGAACCAACAAAATACAGAATGCAAGATTGGGCAAAAGCTAATGGAGAGACATTTAATATTTCTACTGGAGCTTTCTCAAGTTCTAATTCTATTCTTCCTGTTATTTCAAAGAATAATTCAAATACAGTTGCTCTTATTGTCATCATTTCATTGGTTTCAGTAACTGCAATAGGTGGATTCTTCTTCATTAGAAAAAGAAAAGTAAACTAATCAAAATAAACAATTAAAACAAGCCAATCCGATGTGGGTTGGCTTTTAATTTGTAACTAGTGAATTATTAAACGTATACGCTAAAAACATACGATGTATTCGATATTATTCATATTATTATCCATATTTATCAAAGATAAGTATTGAATATAAGCGCTTTCAATACTAAAATAGGAATATGAAGTTAAGAGGGCTTTTGTTATGAAAAAGAAAATATTTTTATTTTCTGCTCTAGGTTCTCTCATTATAGGTGCTGCAGCTGCGACAGCAATAGGTTTAACTACGCCAAAGAAAGGCGAAGTTTTTTCTACACGCGCAATCACAGCGCCTACCGATGTAGAAGAGTACGACGCATGGTTGAACTCATGGAGCAAACCTAATCATCTTTATGTCCACTACAACAGAGGAGATAAGAATGATTATGACAAGTTCTGCTTTTGGATGTGGGATGATGAAACTGACACTGATGGCACACTTTGGGCTTATGGTGGCCAAACAGATTATGCATCAGTTACTTTAAACCCAATGTCTACCCATTGGATGTACGAGAGTGAAATCCAATCTGGAGGAGCGGGATCAATTTACAAGGACTCATACGGAGTCATCGCCGATGTTGATTTAGGCGGAAATCTTACAGAAGGTAAAGTTAAGAAAGGAACATCTCCACAACCTTGTTCTTATGACGATTGTGAAGATTTCGGCTTCTTATTCCCGCAAATCAGCTCAATGAATGGTGCAAACCACTGGACAAGTGATGGCGGTAAAGATAATGATGTTGATGACTGGAAAGAAGATGAAAACTGGAGAACTATTACTGGTGGTAAATGTATTCATATCTTCTTCTCTAGCGGTCAATTAATGAATTATTCATACTATGCTGGAAGCGGAATTCCACAAGTTAAAGTTAATCCAATCGATTCAGATACAACTGGTAAATATTCATCAAAGACTGAGAATATGACCGATAAGTATCCGGGAAAAACCGCTCCTACATCAACCTCATTTAAGAAGTTAGGCGTTGGTTACCAAATCTTTGTTGCTTCATTTAGAGATAGCAACGGCGATGGAATTGGTGACCTACGTGGCGTTATTGATTCACTAGATTACTTAAAAGACTTAGGTGTTGAAGTTTTGTGGTTAACCCCAATACAAAAATGTGGTTCTTACCATGGCTATGACATCATTGATTATTATGATGTTGATAAACGTTTTGGAACAGTTGAAGATTACAGAGAGTTATTATTCAAAGCCCACCAAAAAGGCATGAAAGTCCTTATGGACTTAGTCCTCAATCATACTTCAAAGAATAATACTTGGTTTATCAAATCCGAATGGGGTGTAAACTCATTTGATGGTGCAGAAACAGATGGCACTGGTATTAAGTGGAGAGATATTTATACCTGGAAATTTGGTGAAGACAAGATTAAAACTGCTGAAAAGTTTGTTGGTGATTATGATGGTCAACATAACATTGAACAAATCAAAATGCCTATTAACTACGTTGAACAAACAGTAGCGAAAAATGCTGAGAGCCCAAATGGTGCTTCTTGGTTTAAATCAGGCGAATCAAATTATTATTACTATGGTAAGTTTGGTTCAGATATGCCAGAACTCAACTACGAAAATTCTCAAACCCGTAAGTTAGTCCAAGATATGGCTAAATACTGGATGAGTTTTGGTCTTGACGGTTTCCGTCTTGACGCAGTCAAACATATTTATATGAAGGATGAAGTTTCAAACCCATCCACTTTAATTATGCAAGACGTTGGTATGAAAAAAGCATACGATGAACAAAATGAAAGATATATCTATAAACCTTATGATTATTCACAAGATTTAAAGAAAAATATTGAATTCTGGAAAGAATTTGCAATTGAACTTAAACAAGTCTATCCAGATTGCTTCTTGGTCGGTGAAAACTTTGATGGTTACGGAACAAGAACAGCGGGTTATTATCAAGCTCTTGATTCTCAATTTGACTTCTCAAATTACTATCATCTTCCAGGATTCTGGAACAACTGGAAAGTAGGTGGCTATGCCACAAAGCAAGCTTCTGAAACATTCGTTCCATTCTCTGCTGATAGTGATCAAACTATTAATGTTAATGGCTCACCTGTCCAAGTACCTGGTGGAAAACGTTCCGATTTTATTAATGGTTCATTTACATCTAATCACGACGTTATGCGTGCTATTAACCAAGCAAACGGTACTCAATCTGGCGATGATATTCCTGCAAAACAAAAAGTTAGTGGAACAGCTGAAGAAATTGGTAGAGCCAAAATTCATGCAGCCGGAACGATTTTAAGTCCAGGTCTTTCTTGGATTTATTATGGTGATGAACTTGGTATGTCATCAAATACAGATGAACATATTACCAAATATGGTAACGAAAACTGTGAAGACACTTGGTATCGTCAACCATTTATGTGGCAAGGAACCGAAGGAAACAAGGTAAGACCAAGTTATGTTAATGGTAAATATCAATTCAAGTCTGAACATTATGATTCATATAACAAAAAATTATTCTCAGATAATAAAGGTATTACATTAAATGAAAATGGTACTTATAGTACTACTAATGAAATTTATGCATTCTATAAACAATTAACCGCACTTAAAGCACTTTATCCAGACAACGCAAAAGTTGCTTATGGTGAAGGACATCAACACATTTTAGTTATTGATGTTTGGGGCGAAAATGCAAAACCTTTAAAAATCTTTATTAATACAGGTTTTACAGAAGGGACCTATTCAATTAACATTGGTACTGGTTTCAACCCAACACCTGTTGCTCAAATTAATTGTAGTGGTGTTACAAACGGAACTGATTTTGGAAGTGCTACTTTCAAATATTCAGTTGTCGCTTTCCAAGGTAATTAAGGAGGAAGAATATGAAAAAGTTTAGAAAATTATTCGCCTTCTTATTAGCCGCTCCTTTATTCCTTGGTTCATGTATTATGAACAACGGTATTTGTTATACACATACCGATGCTAATAAAGATGGTATTTGTGATGTCTGTGGTTCAAAAGTTAAAGTTGAACCATCTGAAGACGCAAATTCTGGTGTTATTCCAGGAAATCCATGTGTTACTCACGTTGACCATGATTTAGATGGTACATGTGATGTTTGTGGTGCGAATATGGCAGCTCCTGCACATGATCATATTGATGGTGATCAAGATGGAAAATGTGATATTTGTGGTGCATCGATGATTATTTGTAATCATCATAACGACGCAAATGGTGATGGAAAATGTGATAACTGTGGTGCAGATATGCCAATTGTAACGGGCGATGTTACTGTGTATTTAGTCCTTTCTAGCGTTGGTTTATACAACGGACAAAAGGGTGATACATTCATTGAAATGAACCTTGAAAATACAATTGCATATATTGGTCAAGTTGGCTCACTTCTTCCAGGAAAAGATGTTGTTACACATTCATATGGCAGCGCAACATTTGATTCTTGGGTCGCATATGATGGTGCAGGTGCACCTACCGTATACACAAAGGTACCTGCGATTAGAAATAAGATTTTATATGCGCAATTTGTGCCAAACGGACAAACACCTGTTCCTCCAACCGATACACCAGATCCAGTAATTCCAGATGAAGACACAATAATGAAGACTTATACCTTAAAGACTTCATTTACTGGTGGTAACTGGTCTGTTAGTAATCCTGATATTCTTGTCTGGTGTTGGTCGAATAGTAGCAGCAAAATGTATACTGCAACTAAAGTTGATGATGATACATATACGTTCTCCATTAAATCATATGCAGACGCTAAATATTACGACTCGTTACTATTCCTAAGACTTCCAACTGGAAACGGAGCATCGTTTGATCCTCAAAGATGGGGAGAAATGACGATTTGGAATCAATCTACTGATTTAGCAATTGACTTTAGTAAGTCTGTTGCAAAGATTACAGGCTGGGGCGATGGAGAAGGTGCCAAATGCCCAGTCGTCTGGGAATCATAAGGAGGGAAAAATATGAGAAAAAGTACATTAGTTTTAATTCTCGCAGGTGTTTTATCCCTTGCATCATGTAAAAATAGCCCGAAAGATAAACAAAACCAATCTAGTGGTGCAATTACCGGAATTTCTCTTTCACAAAGTGAAATGGAAGTTCAACGTGGCAAACGTTCTTCTGATGTTACTGTCACACTTGATGGTGAAGGCGAATTCAATAAGACTGTTAAAATTAGTTCAGAAAACGTAGAGATTGCTTATGCAAACTTCACTGAAGTAGAAAGTGGTCAAACTTTTAAAGTTTGTGGTAAGGCATTTGGCGAAACAAAGATTAATCTTTGTTCTGTCGAAGATGAAACAAAAGCAACATCTTTAAGCGTTAAAGTTAAAGAAAAAGAAGTAGTTGTTATTTCTGAAATTCAATCAGTTTCATTATCTCAAGAAACAAAACTGTTCTATCTTGGTGATGGAGCACTTCCAGTAACTGTTACTGTAAATGGTAGAGGAACTTTTGATGATTCAGTTACTATTTCACTTACTGAAAATCCAACAGTAACAGTTGATAAGACAGAAGTGAAGAGTGGCGAAGTATTTAACGTTACTCCTACTAGTTTAGGAGAAACAACAATCACTGTTACTAGTAAACAAGATACAAATAAAATTGCATCATTAGTTGTTAGAGTTGATCAACCAATTACTCCTCCAGCTCCACAACCAGTTCAAGTTGGACTCGATTGTGCAAGCCACACTCTTACTTTAGGTGATGTCTTTAGTGTTTCTGCAAATGCAAAAGGTGGAGACATTGTCTGGACGACAGAAGAAAATGGTGGAAATTACATTGAAATTGTTAATAATTCAACAAATAACGAAGGCGCTCAAGTTAGAGCATTAGCAGTTACTCCAGCTGATCATCCAGCAAAATTAGTTGCTACAGTTACTTCAGATGAAGGAACAGCAACCGCTTCATGTAATTTAACAGTAGTAGAACCTCCAAAAGAGTTCCATACATATTATGTAACAAACAATTCATATCTTTCATATGCAGAGATTTACTTCTATGCTTGGAATGAAAATGCTGAATGTAATGCAGATTGGCCAGGTGTTAAACTTGAAAATCCTGTCCAAAACGTTTATGGCGAAGATTGTTATGAATTTGAAGTTGATGTTCTTAAATTCCATAACTTTAAATTTAATAATGGATTAGAAAATTCTAATCCAGACTTTAACGAAACTGTTGAAGGCTCATTTAATTCATTCGGTAGCAACGATAATGTATGGTTTGATCCAGAAGGAATCCATTTCGCTACACTTGAATTAGATGAACCAACCATCTCGTTCGGCGCGAATTCTGTCGTATCCATTTATAATGGAACAACCGAAACATTCTCATTTATTTGTCGTAAAGGCAATGCACTTTATGAAGTAGTTTCTGGTGCTGAATTCATTGATAACATTGTTGTTACAAATGGTTCAATTAAAGTAACGGGCGCTGCTGTTGGTGAAGCATCAATTAGAGTTTATATCGAAGATGGTGCACACAATGTTCTTTCAGAAGATACAATTACTATCAAAGTCTTAGACGCTACAGGACTTACTGAGTTATACTTCACCAATAATAAGAATTGGTCTGAAGTTTACCTCTATGCCTGGAACGACAATACAAATAAACAAACATGGCCAGGAGAAAAACTCGATCATGTTCTTAAGAACGATAGAGAACAAGATGTTTATTCATTCCATATTAATACAACAATTTGGAAGAATGTAATCTTTAATAATGGTTCTGATCAACAAACTACAGATATTTCTTTAGAAAATCCTGCATTTGGCGAAAATAATAATGTTTATGTTTTAGATACATTTGATGATGAAGGCCACTATGAAGTTGGTTTTGCAACGTTTACTGAATTAACATATTCACTTTCTTTCGTCGAAGATGAAGTAACCGTTCATAGCGATAAAGATTTAATCGCTTATGTTCATACAAATGGGTATAACGTTTCTTATAGCGTTACAACTGGTGTTGATAAAGTTCAAATTGTTAAATTCAACGGTAGTTGTGTCTATTTAAGATACCTTAGTGCTGGCGAAGCTACTGTTACAGCAACTTTAGGTGAACTTACTGCCACATTAGTCGTACATTGTGAAGATTCATCTTCTCCAGTCACTACTGAGACACTTTATTTCTCGAATAATAAATTCTGGGAAGATGTATATCTCTATACTTGGGGTGCTGGTGGTGTTAACCATGCATGGCCTGGTATTGAGCTAACAAACTTCGAGTTAAATGAATATAACGAAGAAGTATATGATTTTGAACTAGATCCACAAGAATGGTCGAACTTTATTATTAATAATGGAAATAACCAACAAACAGTCGATATTTCTCTTGCTGATGAAGGATTTGATACACATAACAATATTTATTTAGTTGGTGATAATAGTCCATTTGGCATTGGATTTGCCGATCATAATTCAGCACCTCAACCAGCATCTGTCGCATTTGCAGTTGATGAAGTAACAGTCTATTCTGGTGAAAATGAAACTGTCAGTGTTACAGCTCAACACGGAACTGGTGTTGCTTATGCAGTCACAACTGGTTCAGAATATGTTGAAATTGTTAACTATTCCGATTCAAGTGTTGAATTACATTGGCTAGCAGAAGGAACTGCTGTTATTACAGCAACTCTTGATACTGCTAGTGATACTTTAACAGTTAACTGTGCTTCTGCTGCAATCGAAATGGTAACTGTTCACTTCACAAATAATATTGGTGCTACAACTTTAGTTGCGAAAACATATAATAGTGCAGTTACTCCAGATCCAGATTTATCTACTGGTTATGTAAGCCCAACAAGTTCATACGTAAATGAGGCCGGACAAACTGTCTGTGCTTTCCATGTTAATAAAGCAAGTGATGATAAGATTGTATTCTTTGATGCAGGTGAACCATCAAATCGTACTGAAGCAATCACACTTTCAAGTGCAACAAACGCATCTGCTTGGTATGGTGCTTCACAAGTTCCTGGATGTTGGAATGTTGGTTCTTGGGAATATACAGAAAATAGAACAATCTATTTAAATGCAGATACTCATTGGGATGTAGATGATGCTTTGATGTATATCTATTACTTTGATACAACAAACGGAATTGATGGAACAGGTATTGCTATGACTCCGTTAGGGAATCATATCTTTAGCGCATCAATTCCAAGAGCTGCAAACGATTTTATCTTTGTTCGTATGGCAAATGACACAGTCTCGTTTAATTGGTCAAAATGTTGGAATCAGACTGATGATCTACATTGGAATAGTTCATATAACCAATATAACATAACAGACAATTCTGGAACAAAAGCTTCCGGAACCTGGTCTAACTTTGTTATTTAAAAGGGGGTGATTGAATGAAAAATATTAAAAATACATTAGTATTCTTGCTCTCATCTCTCCTTTTAGCTGGATGTGCAAAAGAAGCAAGTACTGCGGTAATCAATACTCTTGAAAATAAAGAAGAAGGCGTAGTCTATTCTTCAAATATTGTTAAAGATTATCGTAGTCCTGACATCCGCTCTGATGGAGATGACGATGAAGATGAGCAGATTGGTGATGTCAACAAAGTCATTCTTCACTACGTAAATGACGATAATAACTGTGCGACGCGTGCATTCTATATTTGGTGCAATGGTGTTGATGGTGCAGAGTATTCTTCTAAAGAAGATGGCGATATCGTCAAATATGAAACAGATGGCTCAATGATGACTATTACCATTGATTTTGAAGATGCAAGATTTGCAGAAATCAAAGAAGCAAAACCTTCATCACTCATGTACATCATTAAGTTCCAAATGATTTCAGCCGCTAACCTTAACTGGGGTGGACAATCAGAAGACGTTGAACTTAAGTTTTCTAACTTCCCACCTGTCGCGGGTGTTGTTGAAGTTTGGTGTACTCCAGCTGCTGGTGGTGGTATTGCTCAATTTGCGACTGAAGAAGAAACAAAAGTTGATGGTGTTAAGCTCGCTAACTTTATCGATTATAAAACCATCGCATGTTCTCTTACTCCAACTGCAGGTACTGTCGAATGGGAACTTTATGCCTTTGATGAAACTTACTTTAAAGTAAAATCTAAGAATAGAGCCGCCATTAAGAAAAACTATATTGTTAAAACAGGCCAAACTTCACAAAAAGAATTCAATATTTCCTTAAAATATAACGCTCACATGAACGTAGTTTATTCAATCGTCTCAAAAGACGTTGATTCAATTACAGGATTAAGCAAAACAGTCTTTGTTTCATTTGAGCAATTATATTTCACAACTAGATTTGAAGAAAAATATAATTATTTCGGTGATGATTTAGGAATGAGCTATACTGCTGAAGCAACAACCTTCAAAGTTTGGTCACCTGTCGCCGCAAATATTACACTTTTAGTCTATGATACAGATACAACTGCTGCTTATAACGGTAGCGATAAATACAAAGGTTACCATATGCTTTATCAACCAAATGGAATTTGGGCTGTTACTATCAAAGGTGACCTAAAAGGAAAATACTACAATTATCAAGTTGATACATGGGCAGGAAGCTCAGTTTCAATGGATCCATATGCAACCAGCGCTGGTGCTAATGGTCTTAGAGCCTTTATCTATGATAAAGAATCTAATGAAGCTAAACCAGAAGACCACGATGCATGGGATGTTATTAATGGCAAATGGGACAACACAGCAAGAGACATTAAAACTCCACAAGAGCTCGCAATCTACGAAGTTCACATTGCAGACTTTACTGGCGATGAATCCTGGATTTCACAATATCCAAATAGTTCAGAACCTAATAGAGAACCAACTGCACGTGGAACATTTAATGCCTTTGTCGAAGAAAACACAAAATATACAGCTCATGACATTAATGATGTTGAACAAACAGTAGCTACTGGCTTTGATCATCTTAAAGCACTTGGAGTTAATGCGGTTCAATTAATGCCTGTCTTTGACTCTGATAATGATGAAGTTAAAAACAAGAAATATAACTGGGGCTACAATCCTCAAAACTATAACGTTGTTGAGGGTGTTTATTCTTCAAATCCACATGATGGATATGCAAGAATGAGAGAATATAAGAACTTAGTTCTTAAATGTGCTCAAAACGGAATGAGAGTTATTATGGACGTTGTCTATAATCACGTCTCTAGCGTTTCAAGTTCACCATTTAATAAACTTATGCCACGTTACTTCTTCCGTTATTCTCAAGCTGGTGACGAAGATGTAAAGAAAGGTTGGATTGGTGTTGGCGAACTTTATGATGGTTCTGGTTGCCATAACGAATTTAGAAGTGAAGCAACCATGGCTCGTAAATACATCGTTGATTCCGTCTCACATTGGGCAAAAGAATACTGCATTAAAGGCTTCCGTTTCGACCTTATGGGTTTACTTGATGTGGAAACCATGAGAGCTGTTAAGGTAGCATTATATGCTATTGATCCAGATATCTACCTTTATGGTGAAGGCTGGACATCTGGTGGATTCCATGGCAAATGGGATGCTCAAAATAATAAATGGTCTCAAGGCGCATTCTGTTGTAACGGTCTTGGCAATCAAGTTTATTCAGAACTTTATAATAACGAGGAACACGATAAGCTTTCATGCTACTTAGGTGGATTTAATGACTTAGGTAGAAACTCCCTTAAGGGAGGTAATGATGCTGGTTGGGGTTCATCCACACATCACCCAGGTTGGGGATGGATTAGCCAAGGCGCTGGTGATGCAAGTGCTAACAATAGAGTTGCTATTGAAAAACTCATTTGGGGTGGCCACGCAAATATTAGCGACACAATCGGTCTTGATCCAAAACAAACAATTAACTATGCATCATGTCACGATAACTGGACACTTAGAGATCAACTCTATTATTGTTTAGGCGATGGCACATATGCAGGCAACGGATATGATGTTATGCATGCTTCTGAAGCAGTTCACGCTTTAATCTTTGCTTCTAACGGTGCTGCATTTATGTTAGGCGGAGAAGAAATCTTAAGAACAAAAGATGATGATGTTTTAACTGCTGCAGAATTTGAAGATGTTCTTCCAAATACATACGAGGATATGTATGGACATCATTTATCACATAACTCTTACAATTCACCACTTAAGACAAACTCCTTCAAGTGGGGAAATAAGATTGTCGCTACATTCGACTACAAGAAAGATACAGAAACCTACAAAGTAGATACTTTTGGTGAAAATATGACTCAAAAGTTCCACGACATGATTGCACTTCATAAATCAATGCCAAAATATGACTTACAACATGTCCATCAATATCAAGAAACTACCTCTAAGGGTAATCACGTTGATAATTGTTCATGGGCTGGTACAAACGAAGGCGCATTTGGTATTCAATTTGATGAATATTTCATTTATGCATCAGGTCGTAGCTTTGGCAAAGTCGGTGCTGGTTCAGTTCCAGCATGGGGTAGCCCACTTCTTAAAGTTGGCGGCAATGCAGATTATTCTGATGGCTACCTTAGTTTAGGAAATGAGGGCTACGGAAACGGCTTCTCGTTTGCAATTTATTATGCAGGAGGTAGAAGATAATGAAAAAGAATATCCTTTTACTCCTTTTAGCTAGTGCTTTATTAGCAGGATGTGCTACTGAATTCTCATTTACTCCAAGAAAAGGTGGTAAATATGTACCTTTTGAAGAGGAAACTGATGAAGAAAGTGCTGAAGAGGAAGAAGAACTTGTTACATGTACATATAACTTCTATTTCTCATACTCTCACACATCTCATTATGATGAAGTACTTCAAAAAGATGTTGCCACTCCACTTTTAACCTTAAGAGATAAACCAATGTTTACTCCTTTAGGCGCTGTTCCAGAAGAGTTAAATACAAAAGAAAAGATGCTTAATGAAGCAGGCAAAAAAGGTTTTGTGGTTGATGACACATTCGATAAGTTCCTTGGCTTCTCATACTATACAGTATGTTTAGATGAAGAAGGACTTTGGGACTTTACAAAAGACACTAAACAACAAGCCATCATTAACTTGTATGGTATTTGGGTGTCAGAATAGGAGGTAAGCGCGATGAAAAAGAAACTTTTAACACTTACATTAGCGTTTATGACTACATGTTTAGCCTCCTGTAAATTTGACTTCATGTATGTTGTTCCTGCCTATCCTTATAGTGAAGGTGGAACTGAAGCTGCCGGTGGTGAAGACACTGGTATTGAAGACTCTGGTACATATGACATCAAGATGTGGTGTGATGAACGTATCAGTGACTTAACAAAGACACAAGTAGCTAACTTTGTTAATGCTTCAAATGGTAAGTACAAAATTAATCTCACAATTGATAACCTTGGTGAAGACTCAGCAGCATCAAGCATGATTGAAGATGTTGCTGGTGGCGCAGACATCTATGTTTTCGCACAAGACCAGTTATCAAGACTAAAAACAGCCCGTGCTTTAGCAACAATCACTGGTGATATGAAATCTGCTGTTATTAGTGAGACTGAAGAAGATGGTATTGAAGCAGCCTCAATTGGTGGTTCACTTTATGCCTTCCCATTCACTTCTGATAACGGATATTTCATGTACTACGATAAACGTGTTGTTAAAGAAGGACACGAAACCGACATTGAAGCAATTATTAAAGATTGTGAAGACGCCGGTAAGACAATTAACTATTCAATTTTCGGTAATGGATTCTATGCGGCGAGCTATTTTATGGCAACAGGCTGTGAATCAATCTGGGAAATCGGCGATGATAACAAGTTCTCAAGTTATGTTGATACTTATAACTCCGATAACGGTTTAATCGCTGCAAAAGCCATTAAATACCTAAAAGCCCATAATATCTTTGGTAACTCAGATGATCCATCTAAGTTAGGAAAAGATAAGAAGGGTTTAGGTGCTTGTGTTTCTGGTATTTGGAACTATCAATATGCTTATGATGCAATTGGCGATAACTTAGGTTGTGCTCCAATGCCATCATTCACAGTTGAGGGAAACAAATATCATATTTCCAGCTTTGCTGGTTATAAACTCATTGGTGTTAAACCTCAAACAGATCCAAAGAAAGTTTCCGTTTGTAAACGTGTTGCTAGATATTTATCTAGTAGACTTTGCCAAACTGAAAGATTCAATACTGTTAACTGGGGTCCAACAAATATTCAAGTTTTACAATCTGATGCAGTTAAAGCTCAACCAGGTTTAGCAGCTTTGAGAGCTCAAAAACCATATTCAAAGCCACAAAGACAATGTCCAAGTAGCTGGTTTAGTAGTGTTTCTTCACTTGCATCAGCAATCTCAAAAGATTCAACTGAGCCAGAACTTCGTGCAGCACTTAAGAGCTACGAAGATAATCTTGCCAGTTTCTTAGAAGATTAGAAAGGAGGAGCTAAATTAATGAAACAATTAACTGATTTAGAGTTATTGAAGCTTAATAAGTGGCAACTCTTTGTCTATAAACTCAAAAAATTCTTCTGTGCAATTCCTGCATGGTTTAAGAAAACCGGCATTAAAATTGGTCATTTCTTTAAGAACTTAGGTATTTCTATTTACATTTTCTTTAGAGATATCGTTATGACCTTTGTTAAAGGTGACTGGAAGACTAAAGTCTCATATTTAATCATGGGCTTTGGTTCAATTGCTAGAGGACAAATCCTTAGAGGTATCTTATTCCTAGTTATGGAAGTAGTATTCATCTGGTATATGATTGCTACTGGTGGCTACTATGTAGGAAAACTTAATTCCTTAGGTATGACACAACCTCAAATGTTAGATGATGGCACAATTATTTATGGTGATAACTCATTTAAGATTTTACTTTATGGTGTCTTATCACTCTTCTTTATTGCCGCCTTCATTTATACCTGGTATCTCAACATTAAACAAAACCGTATTAGTGAAGAGATTTTAAAGGAAAACAAGAAACTTCAATCATCTAAAGATGATTTAAGAGCTTTAGTGGATCAAAACTTCCATAGAACCCTTCTTGCTCTTCCAACATTAGGTATTGTTATTTTTACAATTCTTCCAATCTTCTTTATGATTCTCGTCGCATTTACTAACTACGACGCGAACCATAATGGTGTAAGTAATGCCTTATTTGGTTGGCAAGGATTTAGAAATTTTGGCCAGTTATTTAACTGGAATAGTGGTGGTGCAAGTTTCTCTGCAACATTTGGTGAAATCTTGCTCTGGACACTTATTTGGGCATTCTTTGCAACATTCACTAACTATTTCTTAGGAATGATGGTTGCAATGCTTATTAATAAGAAAGGAATTAAACTTAAAAAGCTTTGGAGAACAGTTTTAGTTCTTTCAATCGCTATTCCACAATTTATTTCCATTCTTTACGTTAGTAAGATGTTTGCCTACCCGGATGGAATTATTAACGGACTTATCTCAAAATTTGGGGCAGCTCCTGTTCACTTCTTAGATGATCAGGCTAAACCATTTGTTGCTAGACTTACCGTTATTTTGATTAATATTTGGATTGGTATTCCATACTTAATGCTTGTTACAACAGGTATTTTGATGAATATTCCAGCAGACCTTTATGAGTCCGCAAATATTGATGGTGCCACAAAGTGGCAACAATATACGAAGATTACCCTTCCATATATGTTATTCGTCACTGGTCCATATTTGTTAACGTCATTTACGGGTAATATGAATAACTTCAATGTTATCTACCTCCTTACGGGTGGTGCTCCTCACCCACAAGGTATGGCAAATGGAGCAGGTCAAACCGACTTACTTATTACATGGTTATTTAACTTAGCAATTAAGGATAGTAACTATGCGTTAGGTGCAGTTATAGGTATTATGGTCTTCGTGGTTGTTGCCCTTATCTCCGTAGTTGTTTATAACTTAATCCCATCTACAAGAAACGAGGAGGAATTCCAATAATGGCAGAGAAAAAATTAGCTTCACTTAGCGGAAGAAGACGTCTTGGAAATATCTTCTCTTATATTGGACTTAGCGTTATATCCATTATATGGA
>JAEEGL015250267.1_pt1 | contig 15559 bp, 10 predicted proteins | sample 9134231 | NCBI WGS metagenome assembly JAEEGL01 (sample SAMN16246548, study PRJNA631951) | gut metagenome | biome: gut microbiome; feature: rumen; material: fiber-attached | host: Bos | place: Iran: Karaj | collected 2018-10
CGGGCCAGTTCAGACCAGATCTGGACAGGCGCCGGAATCGCCCGCAGCCTGCATCCCGCGGCCTGCAGGGAAGCGACGCCGGCACGCCGCAGGCCAGGTCTTCAGGCTGGCGGTCCCCACGGCATGGAGCCTGCCAACGCTTCACGCCCTGCCGAAGCGCTCTGCGTAGGCGAGGAACTTGTCGGCCAGCACGGCCTGCGCCATGCCGCCGCGCCTGCCGGCGCTGCAGTCGATGCTGCCCTGCAGGCGCAGGGGCTCGCTGCGGGAAGCCCGGGCGCTTTCGCGCTCGAAGGCATCGCGCAGCCTTGCGAAAGACTCCTCCACCTCTGGGTAGCTGTTGTCTTCGCGCCAGGGAAGGCGGAGGCTCTGCGGCCAGAGCTTGCCCTTGTGGGAGACGATTTCGAGCTCGTAGGTGGGCCGGCCGCTGGAGCTGTAGCCTGCGGCGCGCTCGTGCTGGCCCGGATAGCAGAACTCGGCGAAGGACTCCTCGGGCTTGGGGATGGTGGACGAGATGCGGATGGGCGGAATGGCCATCTCGCGCTCCCAGGGCTCGACGGCAAAGGAGTAGGTGAGCATGGGGCGCAAGTTGCCCCGTTTTTTCACGATTTCCCAGTGGATCTGCATAGGATGCGTCCCCTTTGGCAAGGCTCAGGCACCGGTTCCGGCCGGCCAGGGTTGAAGGACAGGATGAAGGGTGAAGGTCAGCAACAGGAATAGGATAAAGGACAGAAAGCGGCACGGGATGCCGGCGTGAGCGAGGCGCCCGTGCCAGGACAGCGCCCTTGCCGGTTCAGATCGAAAGCAGGACGACCTCGCCGAAGGGCGGAGGCGCATCCGGCCTGCGCGTGGCGCACCACAGCACGGGATAGTCCGGCTCCTCGGGGAAGGCATCGCACTCGAAGTCCGTAAACCAGACCAGGCAGGCCGGGTGCACGCCAAGGCGCTCGAGCTCCGGAGGAACGGGCCTGTAGTCAGTTCCGCCCCCGCCTCTGGGCGAGAGCTTGAGCGGCCGGTCGATGCGCGTGAAGCGCTCGTGACCCGCCACCCAGGCGTCGTGGTAGACGACCCAGAGCTCGGTGTCGAAGTGGTCCAGAATGCCGGCAAGCTCTTCGCAGAAAACTGCCAGCGTCGCGGCGTCGATGGAGCCGGAGCAGTCCACGGCAAGGGCGATGCCCGCAAGCTTCTGCTCGCGGCGCGAGGGCAGGTAGAGCTCCTGCCAGAGATAGCGCCGGTTGGGCACGGTCCAAGTGTAGTCGGCATCGCTCACGTCTTCGATGAAGCGGCGAAGCGCCTCCCGCCAGTCCAGCTTGGGACGCACTCCGCCCTCGACGGCGCGCCGCAAGCCCTGGGGGAGGCCGGCGGCGCCTGGCGCCGACTGGAGGGAGAGGGAAATGGCGATGTCGGCCTCCCGCTCCGCACGGCGTCTGGCGTCCTGGGAGGCCTTTTCCAGCAGCAGAGGATGGTCGCGCACTTCGCCGGCAAAGCGGGAGGCTTCGGCAGACCGGCGTCCATTCGGGGCATCTGCCGAGGCTTTCTGGGGAACGGCTTTGGAGCTTGCCTCGACGTCTTCTTCGCCGGCCTCGCCCGACGTGGCTTCGGGCTTGCTCTGCGCAGGCGCCAGGACGCCTTCCTCCCCGCCGAGCCCAAGGGCGCCGGAGCTTTCCAGTGTCTTCCCCCTGGCCTTGGCGTCGCGGGCGCCGCCATGGGGCCTGCCCTCCTGCAGGCGCTTCATCTCCTCGTACACGGCATCAACGCTCATGCCGGCGTACTCGTCATCCACGCGCCACGAGGAGGGGATGGCAAAGCCGGCCTCGCGCAGAAGGTGATTCACGGCCGCATCGCAGGCCTGGTTCCAGAGCCGCTCGTCGCGACCCTGGCGACGCAGGTTGTGCTTGAGGGCAAGATGCAGGGCCTCGTGGGCCTGGGCGCTCGCGAGATGGCCCTCTTCCTGGCTGGCAGCGTAGACTGGGTTGAAGCCCAGCGTCCTGCCGTCGGTCCAGACGTCGCGGCAGGCGGGATCGGCCTTGAGCTCAAGGCGGAGCAGGAGGCTGCCAAAGAAGGGCTGCGCAAGCACCAGCTCCGAGCGGGCCCGGCGCATGCGCCTGAGCGCCTCCCTGGCCAGATCGCCCTCAGCCCCCGCAGCCCTGGCTGCCTCGCCGCCGCAACCGGCGACGCTTGCGGAGCTGCCGGAACTGGCGGAACTGGCCACAGGCGCCTGCTGCCTTTCGTCGCGTGAGGCCGGCATCAGAGCAGCACCTCGGCGTTGGCCTGCGCCCATCGGGCAAAGCCCTCCGTCTTGACGAAGTCCCGCTCGCGGCACACGCAGCCCCGCATGAGCAGCACGCCAAATTCTGGAGGAAGGCGCAGGGCAAAACGCCCCAGGGCATCGGCGCAGTCAGTGCAGGCCCTGGATGCCAGGGCCTCGCACAGGGCGTAGAGCACGGCAGGCTCCTGGCTCACGCTGACGCCCTCGGGATCGGCCAGCACATCGTCAAGACCTGGCAGATCCCGCCAGATCCTGAGATACCCCGTGAACTCAGCGGCTGCGGCCATGCCCACGGCGCCTATCCAGAGCTCGTCTTCGATCTCCCTGGCCGGCGAGGCGGAAAGCATGCGGGAGACAAACGCCCAGGCCCTCGGCGAGGCAAAGGTTCTGTCCGGGGACTGGGGATCGAAGGTGTGCAGAAGCGCGGGCCGGAAGCGCAGGAAGCTCGCGACCTCGGGGCGTATGCCGTGCTTCGCCGCCCAGGCGAGCCAGTCGTCGAGGTCGGCTTCGAATTCCAGATGCACCATGCGGTTGGCCAGCGCCGTCGGCATGCGGTGGACCACGGAGCGGTCCTTTTCGCGGTTGCCGGCAGCCACCACGCTCCAGCCTGAGGGCAGCTCGTACTCGCCGATGCGGCGGTCCAGAATGAGCTGGTAGCAGGCTGCCTGCACCAGCGGCGGCGCCGCGTTGAGCTCGTCCAGAAAGACCACGCCGCGGCTGAGGCTTCCCTCGGGGGGCAGGAAGGCCGGCGGACACCACTGGGCAAGGCCCTTGTCCGTCACCCGGGGCAGGCCCCGCAGGTCGACGGGGTCGAGCAGCACGGCGCGCACGTCGCACAGTTCCATGCCGCGCTCCCTGGCGACTTCGGCCACGACCTGGCTCTTGCCCACGCCAGGCGGTCCCCACAGAAAGACCGGCTGCTGGATGTCGAGCAGAAGATGCAGGGCCTTGACGATGTCCGACGGCTTCATGGGCGCCCTCCTTGGCGTTGCGCTGGCAGTAGCTGAGATAGGGGCTTATATCAACATTGAATTTCAATGTCAATTTCGTCTACAAATCTCAAGCCTCCGCGCCAAGGCCTGGCGCGGACAGAACGTCGGAGCATATGGCCTGCGGGCATAGCCGCCTGCCGGCGGGACTGCCAGAAGCAGCAGGGGGATGCCTGCCTCAAGCTCTGCCTGAAGATCGGTCGGGAGTTCTGCATCCTGGACAGGACTATGCCCCTCAGGGACAGAACCTTGCGTCAGAGGCCTGCCCTGCCGGCGAGACGGGGAGTGCGCACGCCGTCCGCTCCCGCAGCCTCACCCGCGAGGCAGGAAGCGCTTCGTCCGGCCCATGGGCCAGTCAAGGGCATGCAACCGGCGAATGCCGTCGTCGGCTTCAAGGTCATCGTCCAGGGAGAACAGGTACTTGGGATAGTGTTCGGCAAGGCGACGAAAGGGAGCACGCCCGCGCTCAAGCATCTTGGCGTCACGCACTGTCTTGGCAGCCAGAACAGAGACGATACTGTCTTGAATTCGGGCCACGAAGTCTAGTTCCGCCTCGTCAAGCTTGCCGACGTAGACTTCACATCTCGCCTGAGCAGCTCCAGATAGATGATGTTCTCCAGCTCATGCTCCACATCCACCCCGGCTGCTTCATGTTGCGCTGAAACTCATCCACTGGATACAATTTTGTCGTGATAATATCAATAATTTGATGCCTAGTCCTGCTTATAGGAAAAATCTCCAACAAAGTTGATTCGTTGTATAATTTTTGGATCGCAATCCCAAAAGACACGTGTGACAACGTGTTGAGATTGCATTCCCAAAAGTTTGAAAGCGCTGCCCGAACCAGCCACCTGGGCACGTCGCGCGTCGTCTTCTGCTGAACGCGGCGCCTTCCTGTCTCGGCAAGGCACGCGTCAGCTTGCCGGAACCGCAAGCGCGGCGACGCTACAGCTCAAAGAGGGTAATCTGCCTCGTCCGCTTCCGGCTGCTCTGGATGCGGCGAGCCAGCTCGGGGATGGCCATGATGGCATCGAGGGCGCGGGCAAAGGAGCGCTTGTCCATGATGTCCCACCAGTGCTCGGCGTGGGGCAGGCTCTTCCCGCAGTAGGCAAAGAGCCAGGCGAGGGAGGGGCTGCGAAAGGCGGGAATCCTGTTGAACATGCCGTGCACGGGACGCATGGGCAGGGCTTCGGCCAGCGCCCTGCGCACGGCTGCCGGCACGTCGAGCGAGGCCTCCAGGCTGTCGAACAGCATGTCCGCCATGTCGAGGGCGTCCGGATGCGCCTGCCAGGTCATGGCAAAGTCCTTGCGGAGGCTCGCAAAGGCGGACTGGTCCTCTGCCAGGGCAAGATTGAAGAAGTCCCGCTTGAAGCGGGCGCGCTCCTCGCCCGGCCTGAGCCGCGGCAGCACGGCCCGCGCGGCCTGAGCGATTCCGCAGACGAGGCGGCTTTTCGGGAACTCCTGCCCGAAGGCCTCCAGCCACAGCGTTTCGTCCTCGAAGTAGAGCTGGCCCGAGAACATGTCGAAGGTCGCGAAGAGCAGGTCGCGCACGCCGCGGGCCTTCATGTCGCCAAGGATGGCTTCGTGCACGCCGTCGCAGGCGCCTTCGCCGGCCCAGAGGCCGAGCAGCTCAGGCACAAGCCCAGAATCCAGGCCCACGGCGCAGAAGAGCGTGAAGACGTGGCGCTTCCAGCCGCCTGCCTGGAGGCGCAGCTGCTTGGGTGCGCATATCCAGACCAGAGGCCACTGGGCCTTGAGCGGACGCTCCAGAAAGGCCTTGAAGCCGCCGAGCAGGTCGGCCACGGTCCGCTCGCAGGCGGAGGGCGTGAGCCTGAGCCCGCACTCCGCATGCAGGGCGTCGAGAGCTTCGCGGGAGAGCTCTCTGGCCGCCCAGTGCTTGAAGGCCAAGTGCTCGCGCAGGGCCCGCTCCGAAACATCGGGCTGAGCGAGCGCGCTTTCCTTCTTGCGGACAAGGCGGGCCATCTCTGTCTGGCAGCGCTCGCGCAGCGACTGGAGGCGTGCGCGCAGGCGGATGAGCGCCATGCCGTCCTCGTTCGCTCTCCCGCCGGCAACCTTCGGGAACAGCTCGGCAAGCTCCGCATAGAGGTGCCTGATCCGGGCCGAAGCGCAGGGATGCTCGAGGAAAGGCGCAACGACGCGCTCCAGCTCGGCAAGCTGGTCTGCCGTCTGCTTCCAGGGGTCTTCCTTGTCCATAGGCATGTCCTTCCAGCGCGGGCCAGGCCCACGGGCCAGGCCTCAGGGCATCATAGGCCGGACGGCGGGAAAAACCAACGGGGCTGCGCGGGCTTCCCCGGGGGCGGGACGCCGCGCTGGCAACGCCAGAAGGGGATGCCTTGCCCGCCCATCTGCCATGTCCGCCAAGATGCCCGACGGTATGCCGGGCACAGCAGCAATCAGGACGAAGTCCCGAGCGAAGCCCGGGACTGCGTCCAGAGCCTTCTCAGTCGTTGCTGTCGGGATGGACGCCCAGGAAGTTTTCGAAGCTGCGTATCGTTGCCAGATAGGGGCTGAAGTCCCCTATCCTGTGGCTTGTGCGGGTCACCGTGCAGTCGGGGAAGATCGCGCGCACCAGCTCCGCATTGCCCTGCAGGAGCTCGTCGGTTTCGGACACGTAGACCTGGACCGGGACGTTGTTCCCTGGATCGGCAACGCGTTCCGGATAGGAGTCCAGCATGCCCTCGGTGAAGTCGTAGGCCTTCTGGGTCACGAAGTTGACGTTCCTGCCGAGGAACTGCCTGAGCTGCCTGCGGGGCTCCACGACGGGGTTGAAGGCAACGCAGGGCGTGAGCATGGCCTGCGACAGCATGAGGGCGTAGAAGCCGCCCATGGAGGTGCCGACAAGCACGTCGAAGCCGTCGCCGTGCGTGTTCACCTGCTGCTTCAGGCTCTCGAAGTTGTCGGCAAACATGCCGTCGGAGCTGTACTCCAGAGGATGGACCTCGACGCCGAGCTGGCGCGCCAGCAGCCTTCCCGAGGAGCTTCCGGCACCCGAATTGAATCCATGGACATAGAATATCATCGCAACGCTCCTTCTCGCTTCACGACTGGCCGCACCCGGCGCGGGACGGCATCCGTGCGACATCTGGGACAGGGAGCCAGCAGGCCACGACGCCTTGCGGAAAGGCTGCTGGAACTGCGTCCTTGCAAAGCAGACGCATCCTGCTCCAAAGGCACCCCGCCGGACAGGCCGCCACCGGGGAATAGGCCGACTGTGCCTGCCTTGGATCGGCTTGTCAACGAAGCTGGCGCTGGCAGAATTGCCCCAGCTTTGCATCAAGATGCTCGACAGCGACATGCCCCAGGCATGCCGTCGACTTGACGAGCGAGGGGGAGAAGGCGTCCATGCATGTCTGGGCTGGCGCCTCGCGCCTGCCGGGTCCTCCATAACGTTCCCGAAGGCTGGCAGAAGGGGCCCTGGAGCCCGCTGGCGACGCCCTGGTCCTGCATTTGCCTCTCAAGGGAAAAGGCTATACAGTTCAGCCTCTTCTCGAAACAAGGGACGCTCCCGCCCTGGGGCATGAGAGCGCCTGCAACCCCGGCCTTCCGGCCCTGCGCCGGAGCCCCGGCCCCCAACAGAGGATCCGACCGACATGCTCAACAAAACGCGCCTTCTCACCCCCGGCCCCACCCCCCTGCCCGAACGCGTCCGCCTAGCCCTGGCCAAGGACATGATCCACCACCGCAAGGGCGAGTTCCACAAGATCATGAACCACACCCAGGAGCAGCTGAAGCTGCTCTTCGGCACGACCCAGCCCGTGCTGACGCTTTCCTGCTCCGGTTCCGGCTCCATGACCGCCACCGTCTACAGCCTCTTCAACCCCGGCGACACGGTCATCGTGGTCAATGCCGGCAAGTTCGGCGAGCGCTGGGGCGAGATCGCCAAGATGCGCGGCCTCAAGGTCGCCGAGATCAAGAAGGAATGGGGCACCGCCGTCTCCGCCGAGGAAGTGGCCCATGCCATCCAGGAGAACAAAGACGCCAAGGCCGTGCTCGTGCAGATGTCCGAGACCTCCACGGGCGTCCTGCATCCCATCGAAGCCATCGCGGCCGTCACCCGCGCCACCGACACCCTGCTCGTGGTCGACGGCATCTCGGGCGTGGGCATCTCCCCCTGCCCCATGGACAAGTGGGGCGTGGACTGCCTGCTCACCGGCTCCCAGAAGGGCCTCATGCTGCCCCCCGGCCTCGCCCTCCTCGCCCTCTCCGAGCGCGCCTGGAAGATCTGCGAGAACGTCAAGCCCGGCTGCTTCTACTTCGACCTGCCGGCTGAGCGCAAAAAGATACTCGGCAAGTCCGAGACCCACTTCACCACGCCCGTGAACCTCATCGTCGGCCTCGAGGAAAGCCTCGGCATGCTCCTCGAGAGCGGCCTTGAGACCGTGTACCGCAAGCAGTGGGCCCTCACCCAGTTCTGCCGGCGCTGCGCCGACGCCATGGGCCTCAAGCTCCTCGCCCCCGACAACTACACCTGGGGCATCACCAGCATCCTGCTCCCCGAAGGCGTGGACGGCGTCCAGGTGGTCAAGGACTGCGCCGAGCAGTACGGCATCTACCTCGCCGGCGGCCAGGACCAGCTCAAGGGCCGCATCGTGCGCGTGGGCCACATGGGCTGGGTGGACTGGGGCGACGTGGCGACCGCCATGTACGCCCTGAACCAGTGCGTCATCGCCCGCGGCGGCTTCTCCGGCTGCCACGACTTCCTCGAGCAGGGCCTGGCGACTTACAGAAAGGCCCTCCAGGGCAAGCCCGGCGAGCCCGTCGACGAGGTGCACGACTAGCCGGAAGGCTTTCTCCAGATCCGTCATAGACGTTGACGCCCTCGCACGAGCCACAGGCCTTGCGGGGGCGTTTTCATCTTATACTGTCAAAATTAACGATATATTGCATTGCAGTATAAAACAATACTTCACACTTATCATTGATTATTATCTAAAGATTGATTCTGTTATACCCTGTTACTTCGCCAGCTATCGCTCAATGCTCATCCTTGAGAGATAAATCCACCTGGAAGAAGGAGAGGAGATCCTTCGGCAGTCCGCGGCACTCCTGCCCGAGTCTGGCGCCTTGGTCCGCATCGGTCTCGGCAACTGCGACGTTGCCGTTCCGATCCTCCTTCTCCTCGAAAGCATCCTTGGAAAAGTCCGGACAGCCGAGCAGGATCTCCTGCTTCTGGGCTCTGGCGAGCACTGTCTCGTACTGGAAGGTGTCGTAGTCGTGCGCCAGGAAGGGCACACCCGAGGCGATGACGCGCTCCGTTCCCGTGCTCCGCAAGGCAAGGGAGCCGACCCTGTCCACGCGGCCTGTGCGCTGCTCGAGCAGGGCGGGATTCCAGGGCAGATCGTGGTGGATGACGTCCTGGCACGCGAGGTGCAGATCGATGCCCTCGGAGCCAATGGCCGTGCAGATGAGGATGTCCGGCAGCAAAGGCGAGTTGAAGGCTGCGCAGAGGTTGGATCGCCGTTCCGTGTCGACTGCGCCGTTGAGCATGGCAACAGCGCCGCCGTCGTCCTGCTGCGAGAGAAAGACGCCACGCCAGAGGCGCAGGCGCCGGCTCTTGGCTGCATCGGGCAGGATGCTTCCCTCTTCGTCGGCGAGCATCTTCGCGAACTTCACGGTCTGCAGCCAGGCTGAGCGGGGCTCAAGGCTTCGGGATGCGAGCAGGTCGACCATGGTCCGGCCGTAGTTCTCCAGGCAGCCCTCCATGCCCTGCATGCGGTCCATGCGCAGCAGGACCTTCCTGAGTCCCCTCGGAACGTCGACGAGGAGCTTGGCCAGCGTGAAGACGCCGGCATCTTCCTGGCTTGCTCCGGACTGGAGCCCCTCGTCGATCTGGGAGGCTTCCGACTCCAGCAGCCTCTGCAACGCATCGTGGAGTTCGCCAGCATTGCCACCGGCATGCCAGATGCTGGGGCCGGAGCAGATGCCGTTGACGAACCTCTCGAGCGTCGCATGGCTGAGTTCCGGCGCCTTTGCCTCCTCTCTCCCAATGGCCTGCTCCTCCTGGGCGTCTTCGACGCTTGCGGAGGACTCGGACGGCGCGTTCCAGCGCGTCCGCCCCCAGAGCAGATGACGCAGGGCATCCCTGTGCCTTTCATCGAGCAGCTTCGTGAAGCGACACGCAGGGAAAAGGCGCCTGGCAAGGCTGAGGTCGGCGAGGCGCATCAGACGCCGCTCGGTGAACCTTTCGCCTCCCATCCAGCCCATGGCAACCAGCATGTCCGAACGGATCTGCTCCAGGTCGACGGCCGCAGCGTCAAGCTGGCGGCCACGGGCGCAGGCCAGCGAGCGGCTGAGGTAGAAGTCCACGCAGGCGAAGTCCTCAAGCACCCTTGTGCGTATTCTGGAGAGCATCGGCTTGTCGAACCTGAGCTCCTCAAGGATGCGATCGCGAAGCGCCTTCTGGGTTTTGAGCCGGCTGCAGAAGACGAGCGTCTTGCGGTGCTCATGGTAGTTGGCAACGGCGCGGTCGCAGCTTGCCTTGACCTTGGGGTGGATGCCGTTCTTCACAAGGTCCTCCAGGAAGAAGTCGAGGTAGGCCCTGACTTCACCCGTCGCTGCCGGCTGGAGCCGGCCGAGGCCGGCATTGTCCCAGCTTTCCCTGAAGGCTTCGTAGCTCGAGTTGAGGCCACCCAGCAGGTAGACGCGCTCCTTGTCGCTTCCCGTCAGCGCCCGGCTTAAGAGCTGCTGGGCGCGCATGCCCACAAAGGCGACCATGTCCCCGCCCTCGGGCGCCAGACCTTCGGTCTCGTAGACGACGTTCCGGCGCGGCTCTGCCGGCAGGCCGCACCTTTGGTACTGTTCTCCGCAGTGCCAGCCCCGTATCGCCCTGTCGCGGACGTGGCGGATGACCACGTCCCTGAGAGCCGACTCGAAGCCGTCCAGCTTTTCCCTGTAGGCCAGCGCCCTGGCCGCAAAGGCCTGCAGAGCCGACGAGGCAGTGGCGCCGCTGGCAAGCCTCTGCAGGAAGCCCTTGAGCCACGATCGAACGTCCGCTTCCCTGCAGCCATCAGCCTTATCTCTTTCCCTGTCCTGAACCTGCTGCAGGCCCTTTTCCAGTTCGCTGATGTCGTGTGCGGAGAGTTCCTTCCACGAGGCCTCGAAACGCTCGCTGGCCTTGAGCGCGGCATCGGCAGGCCCGCCGGAAGCCATCGCCTTTTCGACCGCCTGCATGGACATGTCGTCCGACTTCTCTCCCTGGCCCTTGCGCTTGAGCCCCGATGCCACGGTGAAGACGTTGCGCAGTTCGCCCTTATCAATCTGGAAGGGCGTGGCCGACATGACAAGACGCCGGGGAATGCGGGGCGCCCAGAGGGAGCGGAACCTGCCGGCGCCGTTGGTCGTTCCGCTCCTCCAGTTGTGCACCTCGTCCACGACGGCAAGACCTATGCCAGCGCGGTCCAGCTGAGCGCCGAGGATGTTTGCGAAGATGGCGTCTTCAAGAAGTCTTGGCGCATGCTTGCGGATAGCCTTCTGCACGCTGTCGTTCAAGGCGACATCAACGGCCTGCTCGAGGCCGTAGAAGTTCGACTTCGTGAAGGGCTCCACGTCGACCAGCCTTGTGCCGTGCTCCACGATGCCGCAGCAGGCCGCGTCGACGAGCCATTTCTCCTTGTCGTGCTTCCCGAAGACAAGGCGACTTGCCACGTACAGGCCAAGGGGACGAGCCCATTTGCTCTCCCGCCCGAGACCGCGCCCGAGCATGCCGGTACTCACAAGCAGCACGTTGGGCTCGAGAGCGTCCTGGAGGCTGGAAAACTCCTTGAAGAAGTCGCGGACATAGCCGTAGATGCCACTCTGGCTGCCACTTTGCGGATCAAGACGCCTGGCAAGGCTGCGGATCCGTTCCTCCTGCCGTGCGTTCAGGCGGTCGAAGTAGATGTTCGCAATGGCCGGCGAGTACCTAGAGCAGAAGCGGTGCCAGTCGGTCACGCTGACCTCCGTCTGCAGGATGCCGGCCTTGAGGAAGCGCGTCTGCTCCCTTCCTTTTCTGCTGAGATGCCAGTCCTTGAAGCAGCGGGCGAAATGGCGCACGTCATTGCCGTTCTCGCGCTCCACGTCAATCTTGAGGTAGTCGTTGAGGCAGAAGAAGAGCTCGGACAGGGTGCCGATGCGGTGGGGACGCAGGGTCTTGCGGCCACCGCCGGCCACGGCGGGGTTCAAGTAGCGCTTGGAGAAGGTCGTGATCTCCTGCTCCCACTTGTCGAGCAGGACGCTGCCCGTGGGGACGACCAGCAGCACCTTGCGGTTGTTCTCCTCGGTCTGGAAGACGTAGTCCGCCATGACGGCAAGGGCCGCATAGGTCTTGCCCATGCCCACCTCGTCGGCCAGCAGGACGGTCTTGAAGCCCTGCTCGAAGCGGTCTGCGATGGCCTTGGCCTCGCGCTGCTGGCGCTGCCAGCTCTTCAGCACGTCGCCTTCGATGTTCCCGGGCGTGGCGAGTATGGCCTCCATGGGACGGCTTCTCATGATCTGGCCTCCTTGCAGCCTTGCTCGATGCCGATGAAGGCGAGGTACTTTGCCAGCACCGGACCCGCCTCCGAAGCCGCGCCGGCGAGCTTGGCTTGGATCTCCTGCGCCACGGCGCCAAGCAGGGCCTGCTCTGCCGGGAAGCCTTCGCACTGCCGGCGTAGCCGGCGGGCGAGCTGGAGCGTCTCGCCCGTCCTGAAGACCCAGACCTCGGTGCCGGCCACCTCCCGGTCGCGGTCGCAATCCACAAGCCGGGACAGCGCCCTGAGAAAGCCCGCAACCAGATGTTCGACGCGATCCGCCGTGCTCTTTCCGCTCTTGAGGATGCCGGCAAGGCGGTCTTCCAGCAGGCTTTCGGCCGAGCCGAAGACCTTGAGCCAGCTCTGCATGGCGACAACGGGGTTCTTCTTCCTGTCAGGCCCAGCGTCCTGCGGGATGTCCCAGTCCTCTAGGCCGCAGCCACCGGGATCGAAGACTTCCAAGCCAGGGGCCTTGGGCGAGGATCCGCCAGAGCAGAAGAGCGCCAGCCAGTCCTGGCTCGAGAGGGCCAGCAGGCTTTCGCGCCGGGCAACGAGTTCGCCCGCGTAGAGGTAGGGAACCCAGAAGCATTCCTGGCTGGGGGCGTGGACAAAGGCGAGGCTGCGCCCCTGGAGCAGAAGCTCCTGCCACGCGCCGTCCTTGAGCGTTTGGCTGCGGCCCTGGCAACTGAAATCGATGCGCATGCCTTCTTGCACGCGCCCTCCTCCCCAGTAGACCCCGTAGTCCCGCTGTAGGCTGTCGAACCAGTCGCCTTCGCGACCGGCCAGAGGATGGAGGACAAAGAAGGCGCCACCGCCCTGTTCGTCGAGCTCCAGAGACACGAAGTCGATGAAGCCAGGATAGGCCGAGGCGGCCTCTTCCTCTTCGTCGGCGCCGATCTCGGCTCCGGTCTGGGACAGATCAGGCAGCTCCCAAAAGAGGTCGCGCTCCGCATTGACGCAAAGCCCGGCAAGAACGGCCTTCCAGTCGCGCTGGGCAGACGCCGTTTTGACGGCAAAGCCGAGCTCCTGGTTCCTGCCGGTCCAGGCGTTGCAGCTGAAGTTGGCGCTGCCCGCATAGACGAGGCCCTCGTCATCTGATGCCAGCATGAGCAACTTGGCGTGCAGGCGCCGGGTGAGCACGGCGTCGTCCGAGAGCATAGCCCCCTCTTCCGAGGCCTCCTCGGCGATGCGTTTGCGCTCCGAAGGGCCAACGGCAAGGGGAATGGCATAGAGGGCCCGCTCAGGCATGCCGGCAAAATGTCCCTTGGAAAGGGTGGACAGGAAGTTCTCGCCCGTGGCGAGGACGAGGCGCTTCAGGCTGGGAAAGGTCTGCAGGAAGCGTCGCGCCAGGGGATCCTTGGCGTTCTGGTCGAAGAAGGGCGAAACGGCGAAGAGCGAGTCCGGCTCCTTGCCGGGATGCCAGGCATGCCAGAGGCTTGCCAGGCGCTCGAGGCCTGTCTGCCCGGCATGGTAGCCCGACCAGACCAGAGCCTGCGTCCCGCGCTGTATCGGATGCTGGCCGCCAGCTTCCCTGGCAAGTTCTTCCTGCCGGCGTCTGAGGCTGGCAATGATGCCCTCGAGGGCCGACTTGGCAGAGGCATGGGCATGCCGGCCAAGGCAGGTTTCAAGGAAGCGGACAAAATCGCCGAGCAGACTGGGGTCGCCGGCATCGTAGCCTTCCCTGGCGGGCCAGCAGAAATGCCCAAGCACCTCTCTGTTGAAGGCAAGGCCCTGGCGGGTGAGGTTGAAGCTGCCAAGGACCAGGTGCACGCTGCGCTCGGTGACGACGAGATAGGCCTTGCTGTGGTGGCAGCCAAAGGCGCGCGACTGCCAGGGGTGGAGCTCCAGCAGGGGCGGCAGGGCGTTTGTCTCCCGGCTCTTGGCTGCGTCGTAGAAGACTACCGGCCGGATGCGCCCCATCTCGGCCTGGTCGGCCTTCAGGAGCTTGGGGCTGGCAAAGAGGGGACGGGTGAAGAGAAAGTTGAGGAGCTGCTCGGCATCGAACTCGTAGGTGAGCGCCACAAGGTGCAGGATGCTTCCTTCTTCAGGATCGGTGCGGATAGCCTCCACGATCTGCACAAGGCCGATGCCCGTCTTGTCAATGGCGCTCATGACTGCCTCCCTGCCGCCAGAACCCAGGCGTGCGCGCTCTTGAAGAACCAGTCGCCCCGATAGGCCCAGACAAGTCGGCGGATCATGCCCTCGGCGCTACCGGCGCCGGCATTGATCTCCGCGCCCTGGCTGAGCTTCTTCACGGCTACGGCATCCACCCTGTTGGCCAGCAGGACGCCGTCGTGGGTCAAATAGACCTGGGCCCCCTTGCTGGCCTGGTGCGCCATGTGGTGGTCGATCACGGCAGAGCGCAGCGCCACGTAGTCGGAAACATGCATGAGGCTGTCACACAGGGACCAGGCCTGGCCGATGGCGCCAAGGCGAAGGCCAAGCGTCTCTGCGGCCTTCACCGTCTCTTCCAGCAGCAACTTCTGCAGAACGGGTGCCTTGTCCCGGATGTCTTCCGCCAGGCCGGCGTTGACGTACTCCCACTCGAAGACGAACTGCACCAGGGCCGTGAAGCGCTCGTAGGCGTCGCAGGCAGCAAAGGTGCCGGCAAGGTTCTCGTGTTCGCGGTAGTGCTCTTGGAGACCGGCAAAGAAGCCTTGGCGATCCTCTGCCTTTTCAAGCAGCTTGACGACGGCTGCCGGCGGGGGCGACTCCCACAGGGGACTCTCGCCCGGATGCTCCAGGCAGTAGGCATTGAGGATGCCGTTCCAGACGCCGCGCTCTTCCTCACCCCAATAGGCTACGGCCGGCGCGAAGCGGTTGAAATCGTCCATGCCGAGCCCGTCCAGAGGAGCCGCGCCGCCAAGCCAGTTCTCGGCCACGCTGCTGAAAGGGGCGCGCCCCTTCCCTGCCCGCTGGTCCCAGGCTTGGGCGAGCTCCTCGCCGGTTGCGACAAGCCTGCTGTCCGCCCGCAGGAGCCCCCATTTGACGGCCATGGAGCGGTAGAAGCCAAGGATGCCGTAACCAAGACGCCTGTAGAGATCGTAGTTCGGCTTCTTCGCTTCGCTGAGCGTGACATGCTCGGGAAGACCGTTGTAGCGGGTGATGTTGACAATGGCGTTTGTAGAGGCGCGGGCGGCCATGCATCCAAGGAGGATCTCCAGGTCCCTGAACCTGGCGGCAAAGTCGCCCCGCGTTGGGCTGATGCCATGCCCGTCCAGGAAGGCAAAGGCCCAGCAGAAGAAACCGAGGGCGCAGGGCGACGAAGTGTTGATCGTGAACTGCGGATAGAATCTGTCCGTCAGGCGGGAGCGGACCGTCTGGTAGCCCAGGGGATCGCGGGTGTCGTTCTGGTAGCTCAGCACCTTGTAGGGCGTAAAGCAGATCATGGGAGCCTCCCTGCGCATGAAGAGCCGGGGCTTTCCCCCGTCTTCGCAGTATGCCCCTGAACTATACCCCTTGTCATTCCATAAAATGGAGAATTGCTGGCCTGCCTGGCATCGTCGCAACGAGGGCACCGGCTACAGAGTACGTCTTCGACTGGGGACTGCTTGCCGACAGGGGGCCTCAGGCGAGGCGCCAGAACGGGACTTTTGGACGCAACGTGCAGGACATGCCCAGACCGGCGCTTCTTGTAGCGCGACCAAGACAAGTTAAGTCAGGTACCCCCGGCAAAGCCGGGGGCTTGAAAGGCGGGAACCGCTCAAAGCGGTTTGAAACGCGTTAGCCGCCCTACGGCGGCGGAGAGTTTCGTCTACATATTGAGCAAGCTCAGCTGCTCAATTCGTTTGTCCTCC
>JAEEGL011080442.1_pt1 | contig 15558 bp, 13 predicted proteins | sample 9134231 | NCBI WGS metagenome assembly JAEEGL01 (sample SAMN16246548, study PRJNA631951) | gut metagenome | biome: gut microbiome; feature: rumen; material: fiber-attached | host: Bos | place: Iran: Karaj | collected 2018-10
ACATATATCGGATTAACCTTCATGGTGGGATTTCCGCCGCCCTGAGCGAGTGCAATTGCCCACAGATCTCTTCCGACAGAGCCGTTATTCTGATTAAACCAATTTAAACCGATTAAACCTATCATAATCAATCCCTCCTTTAACTTTGATTTTTGGATCTGTTACTTCTTTTATTCGAATACATTATACCATCCCGGGCTCTTTATTTCCATATTCCAACCCCCTTATAAAGCAGTCGTTTACGTAAAATAAAAGGCACTATTGGTGTAATATGCGAAAAATAAAGACGGAAACTTCCGCGCGGGATATTTTCCGTCTTTTATATGCTTTTATTCTATAAATAATTACAGGCTTAAGAATAAATTGCTTACTAAAATAATGATCATGCAGATGGGACATACGGCAAGGATCATAACTTTATAAAGACCTCTGGCGCCGAATTTCTCTTCGCCGTGAAGCACCTCTTCCTCAATGTATTTGGTCTTTGCAAAATAGCCTATAAGGATACATGTCACAAGCGAAACAACCGGCATTATGACATTATTAGAAATGAAATCATAGAAGTCCAGGAACTGATATCCGAATATGGTTACCTTATCCCAGATACTGTATCCGAATACCGATGTCATTCCGACAAGTGCAACAAATACAAAACAGATGATCGTTCCGACGATTCTGTTAAGTTTGGTCTTCTCGCATACGATCGACACTATGGTCTCAAGCAGTGAGATCGATGATGTTAAAGCCGCAAGCGCAACAAGGAAGAAGAAAAATGTTCCGACGATCTGTCCGCCCTTCATTGTTCTGAAAACGTTTGGAAGCGTTATGAACATAAGGCTGGGTCCTTTGCCGAGTGCCTCGGGATCACCGCCGCTGAATGCAAATACCGCAGGCACGATGATAAGACCTGCAAGAAATGCAACCGATGTATCGAATATCTCTATCTGTCTTACGGAACCTTCAAGCGAGTCTTCTTTTCTCATGTATGATCCGTAAGTAACCATGATACCCATGGCAAGCGACATCGAATAGAAAAGCTGTCCCATTGCTGCCACGAGCGTCTTAAGAAACATAGGGAATGTAAAACCTTTGAAGTTAGGTAAAATATAATATTTAGCTCCGGCAAAAGCACCGGGGATCGTCAGAGTATAGATTGCTATGCCTACTATCAAGACAAGCAGAACGGGCATAAGGATCTTACTCATCATCTCAATACCCTTCTGAACACCGAGAATAACGACAAGAGCGGTCAGGATCGCAAATGCAAGGAAGAATAATGACGGCTGCATCCATTCACCGATAAAGCCCGTGAAAAACTCTCCGTCATCCGCAACGGTCTTACCGTAGCCTGTTGCAAAAATCGCAAGATATTTAAGTACCCATCCGCCGATCACACAGTAATACGGTGTTATGATAAAAGGAACTACGGCAGCCACAGGGCCCAAGAACGCAAATCTTTTATCCACATCCTTATATGCTCCGATAACGGACTTTCCTGTTTTTCTTCCGATACCGATCTCGGTTATCATCAGTGAAAAGCCGAATGTAACTGCAAGAATGATGTATACGAGAAGGAATATGCCTCCTCCGTACTTCGCTGCAAGATACGGGAATCTCCATATGTTTCCGAGTCCTACAGCCGAGCCTGCTGCCGCGAATATAAATCCTAATTTACTGCCAAAGCCTTCTTTTTTCTTTTCGTTCATGACTAAAATAATTTATCCTTTTTATTATCTATACAAAAAGTATTTTATCATCTTTTTTTATATTTTACATATATAACTCAAAGTTTCTTTATCTGATATCAAAAAAATATCGCCCACCTTTACTGAGCGATATTTTTTTATTCTTTTTACCCCTTTAAAATACATTAAACTGCTGCCCCATTACTCTTCTCTTAAAAGGATATCCGCAATTCTTTCCGATGAGTGGCCGTCCCCGTACGGATTAACCGCTTTGGCCATCTTATCATAAGCTTCTTTGTCATTTAAAAGCTCGCTGAAGTTGTTATATATGACTTCTTCATCGGTACCTGTTAATCTGAGTGTTCCCGCATTGATCCCTTCGGGTCTTTCGGTTGTATCTCTCATTACCAGAACGGGTTTTCCGAGTGAAGGTGCTTCCTCCTGGATTCCGCCGCTGTCTGTTAAGATAAGATAACTTCTTGCCATGAAATTGTGGAAATCAAATACGTCAAGCGGCTCGATAAGTTTGATCCTGTCGCTGCCTTTGAAGATCTCATCGGCTGTTTCCCTTACAACGGGATTCATATGAATGGGATATATCGCTCTTACATCATCATGTTCTTCCAAAACTCTTCTTATTGCTCTGAACATGTTGCGAAGCGGTTCTCCCAGGTTTTCTCTTCTGTGAGCGGTTATGAGTATAAGTCTTTTACCCTTAACAGCTTCCAGCTCGGGATGAGTATAATCCTCTTTTACGGTACTGCTTATGGCATCGATAGCCGTATTACCGGTAATATAAATATCGTCTTTATTCTTTCCTTCTCTGATAAGATTCTGTGCCGAAAGTTCGGTAGGCGCAAAATGATACTTTGCAACAATACCCACAGCCTCTCTGTTAAACTCTTCGGGATAAGGTGAATAGATATTGTAAGTTCTGAGTCCCGCCTCAACATGACCTACGGGAATCTGAAGATAGAATGCAGCCAGTGCCGAAGCAAAGGTGGTTGTTGTATCTCCGTGTACCAGTACCACATCGGGTTTAACTTCTTCCAGAACAGGTTTGATCCTGTCTAAAACTCTGACGGTCACATCAAAGAGTGTCTGTTTTCCCTGCATTATCTGCAGATCATAATCCGGCTCGATCTCAAATGCATCAAGTACCTGTTTGAGCATTTCTCTGTGCTGTCCCGTAACACATACGACTACTTTGGTATTATCTCTTTTTTTCAGTTCTTTTACCAATGGGCACATTTTTATAGCTTCCGGTCTCGTACCGAAAACAACAAGGAACGTTTTCATTATTTTTCTCCTTTAAGCCACTTTATATAGTTGACTAAATCTGTATTTTCTTCTGCCATAATAATATCTGCACGCTTATTGCAGGCACGGATGATCCATCCCGCACTGGCAGTATGAAGCGGATATTTTCTCGATTCTTCCACAATATCGTTATATGTATCAAGATATGTATCCATTCTTTCGAAGTCTCCGTGAATTACGGCGGCATATGACATTTCAGTCCAGTAAAACGTAGTCTCCGCGATATCGTCATATTCCCAGCTGTGGTGATCACATACCTTTTGATACAGATCCTGTTCTCTTTCACCGATGTGTCTCACTTCCATCATTGCCGGATATAACTGTGCAATGGCATCAGGATAGAATTCATTAAGATCCGGACTGCCGTAGATGTCCCCGTCTTTTGTAAGAGCGATCGTATAGAACTCATCATCGGGAAGCCAGAATTTGTTTTCTATCGAATCCCCTATCTTATTACCGAGTTTAAGATATTTGTTCGATAATTTTTTCATATCCTCGTCATCTTTAAACTCTTCATCTTCCGAAAGAACTCGTCCGAATTCGCTCACTGCGTTCCAGACTTCGGTATTATCCATAAGATAGGCTGCTCTGTATTCACTGCTTGTATACGTCACGCCATGTTTGGAAACTTCTTCGAATCTGTCGGAAAGTATCGTGACTGCTTTTTCCCAGTCTCCTATGACATTCAGATCTCCGTCTGCCTCAATGTATTTCGCCAGTAACAGTAAATACTCTGCCGCATACGAATCAAAAGAATCGCTTTTTCCTTTCGAGATGAATTCTCCGTCTTCGATCTTATAATCGGAAATGATCCCGTCTTCTTCAAGTAAAGCTTCGGTATGCCATTTAAGGTACTTTCCCGCAGCCTCCACATGCTCTTTTTCTTTGTCTGAAATAACCCCGATCATTGCCTCGCAGGCAAAATACGGATTGATGCTTCCTTCTCCTTCTTTATCGGATTCGTATAAAAGCACTGCTCCGTTATCCTGCATAAGTGAGAGGATCCAGTCCGTCTCTTTACCGGCTATCTCCTTATAATAAGCTGCTTCCTCTTCTTTTTCCGCTTGTTTTTCATTTACAAACTTTCTGTAAGAAAACCAGAATAAAGCAGCCCCCGCAAGTGCGAGAATGACTAATATTATTATTAACAGTCCTTTAAAAAAACTTTTCATTCTTTCGTTCTTTTATTCAACACAATAACCGTAAAGATCTGTTATATGCTCATCCAGGAAATTAAATCTACTGATAATTGAATATCTTAACTGGGCATCCGCGTCTTCGTAACTTGCTATATGTCTTCTTTTTTCCGACATGATGTTATATTCAAATATATAACCCCATACCATATAATTTCTGTCTATCGCATCTCCCATGGTATTTTCTGCCGTATCGAGAATGTCATACATATGGTCAACGGATAATTCGTTTTCTCTTAATTCATAATATCTGTTTACGACTTTATCCACGAATGCTTCATCCTGAAGCAGTCTTTCAAACCATGCCATTTCCGGAAGATAAAATGCATCAAAATCCTCGGCAAACCACTGATAATTGTCATAACAGTTGTTATAATCCCATAAAACCATCTTGAGTTTACCGTCGATCTCTTTATATGCGTATGTGGAAAGGTTTCCGGCATCGTGGTTTAATACAACTTCATTCAGAATATAATAATCTACAAAATTATCGACATCTATGTAGGCAGCATAACCTTTCTTGGGATCTTTGAAATTTTCTCCGTATAGAGCCATCTCAAATTCACTGATATCTTTTGTGATCCATTTGTATTCGGACTCGGTAATATTCTTCTTTCCCGGATAATTGACATACAGATCGTTACTGGTATATCCGGCATACTTACCAAAGGTATTTAAAGGATCAAAATCCGTTCCTACACGGTCACGGCTGACAATATATGCCGTTTCTCCGGACATAAGGGCATACTCGGAAAGATCCAGTCTTCCAATACCCTGGGATACCGGCTCGAGAAGCAGGTATACTCCCTGATATCTTCCGTCAACAAAAAGTTCCACATATTTGCAGTCAGGTGCCCATTCCATAACCTCGCTTCCAAGCGAATATACCAGATAATTTCTCGCCATGGTCTTATCAAGAAAAGGACCGTTTAATATCCATGAATCTCCCGAACCCATTCCTAAAAGATCGTAATCACGTTTTTTCTTCATGGTAGAATCTTTGTAAAATGTGACTCTGTACTGTTTCTTATCAAACGCACTGGATGAAGCGCCTCGATAATTAACACCTGCATTTAATGTAAAGTCCGGGATCTCCTTTATGTTGTGAAACTCTCCGTCATCTTCGGAATTTAAAATGGATAACTTTGTCATTACCTGTGTTTCGGAATTAACGGTATTTCCCTGAGTATCTATATAAATGACCGGAAGATTCGTATCAAAATAATCAAGACCGTAAAAATCCATATAGTCTTCATCAAATATCTGTTCCTCGGCATCCGAATACTTTTTACTTTTTGAGGTTTCATTCTCAAGATCGGTATTGAGTGATTTGAGTAAAAACAACCCAAATACTGCAAGCGTGAATGCTCCTCCCAAACCTAATCCTATTAAGAGTTTTCTCATAAAAATCTTTTACCTTGCTATATCATCCTGCTGTTCAACAATACTTACTCGTGAAACACCATCGATATGCATCAATCTCTGTGTGATCTCAATAACGTTTCTGTCATCCGCTTTCTTTAGTGCGCCTTCTCTGACGGAATAAACAAGTTCACAGAGAACTTCATCCTGACTCTTCGAAATTCGATGAGCCGCTTTTCCGAAATGTTCCTCTATGATAGCCTCTGTTTCTGCCTGAGCCTTAAGATTGGTCTGAACAACAAGAAGCTGTCTGTGAGCCTGAGCAGATTTCATCGTTACCAAAAGGAAAATAAACATAACCACGCTGCCCACTCCGACCAGTATGAACTGTGAAACGCCGCAGCCGATTCCCGCTGCGATTGCCCAGAAAATAAATAACGCATCTCTGACATCCTTAACCGCAGTTCTGAATCTGATGATCGAAAGAGCACCGACCATACCTAAGGACAATGCAACATTATTTGAAATAACACCCATGATCATTGTGGTAATGATTACCAGACCACCCATGGAAATGTTAAATCTTCTGGAATATGCCGTACCTACATATGTGATCCTGTAAGTAAGCATCATGAACACCGCAAATATAAACGCTGCAATATTGTTAATTGCAATATCCATAAATGTCAGTGTTTCGGGTCTTATTGACTCAAGTATAAATTCTTTCATAAATTCCTCCTAATAGAATTTTAATCTTGCACTGGAATATTTACTGGATGCTTCCGGAAGCTGATCAAGCTCGGAAACGATCCTTTGCAGAGGTGAAGCAAGAAAATCGTTGTATTTCACCTCAAGAACACCGAATCCGTCCGGCAAAAGCGGCTGCATTCCTATGTGTTCGTCATATAAACCTCTGTGTGAAAAACTACCCTGAAGATGAAAATCATAGGTAATCCTAACATCGCTTACGGGATATAAAAAAGCTATTCTGTCGTAGTCGACAATAGTTTTGGGTCTGTATATATTCTGAGTGATCTTGTTGTAAAGAAATGTCGCCAGTTCCTCGTCATGATCCAGTAAGCATTCATAATGTCTGTTTTCCATCCGGATCGCTTCTTCTTTAGTGATCTCTATGGACATTTTACGGGAATCGGAACCGCTCTTACACTTATACTCCAAAAGAGCCATGGGTGAATCCGGAGAATATACTCTTATTCTGATCTTTCTCTTCTCCAGAACACCGTCAAGATTGTCCTTAAAATCCCTGTCACTTGCCGAGTCCAGATAAAGAGAACGGATATGATATTCTCCCATCGGACCGGTCCCGTGAGGATCAAGTCTCATAAAAGCAGACAGTTTACTTCTGATGCTTACAAACCGGCTTTCATGAATAACGTATTTAACTTCTTTTCTGAATACATTTCTCATGCAGCCACCTTTTTCTTATCAAGCATATACTGGATCTTATCCGGATATCTTTTATCGAAAACCGACTGTTTTCTCGTGATAAAGATCTGGAATACGCTAAACAGCGCTCCTGCTATGATTCCAGCGTAAACCGGAAGATTAAACAGTGAGCTTAATCCCAGTGCTCCGAAAAATGCCATATATACGCATATTCCGTGAACGGGGAAGTAAAATGTTACCGCCATTGCCAGCACCACAAAGAACGCCACAAAGAAGATGTTGGGGAATATCATATATCCCATCAGTCCTCCTAAGAATCCGCAAAGGAACAGGCTTCCGAAGTGTATGCTCTTATAAAAGAGAAAGGCTAAAAATACACCGCTCACGCTGAAGATCGCTACCGTATTCTGCCAGTTCATTATCCTTGAGAGCAAAAGAACGCAGATATAGATATACGCTCCGAAAAACAATACCGAATGATAAAATCTGAAGAAATAAAATCCCACCACCAGCGCTATTGTGAAAACCACCGCCAGGATGATCAATTCATATTTTTCAAAACCCATGAATCTGTCCGAAATTCCCGTTTTTTCAAAAAACAGTCTCAGACAACTTAAAAATACATCTTTCATAAATTACTCCTCTGCCAGAGAGTTTAAAAACTTTGACTGACTTCTGTCTCCCATCAGATTAGCCGTTTCCGTAACCAGGATCTCTGTTACGTTATACGGTTTAAGGATCTCTTTGAAATTCTCTCCGTCATATTTTGATATATCAAAAATTATTACCGTTTCATAATTTTCCGCAAAATAAGGAGCCAGCATTTTTCCGGCATCATCACATACAAGAAGTAAACTTCCCGTTCCGTTTCCGTATACTATGGCATATTCAAGCGAACTTCCTATTACGGCACTGTTACCCGTCACCGTATTGGAAATGATGGGTCGTTTAAATACCCTGTCGCTCTCGCTGTCTTTTACGGTTTCATAATTCTTGGCATTCTTTGCCATTCTGTAAAAGAAAGGATCGTCCTCGATATCCTGCATTATGGGTATCACTTCATGATTCTCGGGAATTGACGGTAAAGAATTTGAGATAAGGCCGCCTCTGAAATGTGTTATCTGATTCTGCGGATAATGATCTATTGAATACGGTTCTGTTCCCATCACACTGCACGCTGAAGCATAGCCGTAATACGAACCTTCCATATTCCACATATAACTGGTTCGATAATAAAGATTACGTCCGCCGTTATCACCCAGTACCCGGGAGCAGTCGAGCAGGTTTACGTCATTGTCAAGAAATTTGTTCATTGTAAGCAGACAATTGTCAAATTCCTCTTTGTATTCATCCGCCGTCGAAAAAGACTCGTACTGAACCCTTAACGGAATGGGCATTACGGATACATTAACATCTTCTTTGAACATATCACTGAACAGATTAACTCTGTTGCAGAAATAATACACATTGTCGGAATTTATCAGATATTTTTTTAAAACCCTGTCTGAAAAAATAATGAATCCTTCATTTTCATACAGTATTTCTTCAGACAGAACTTTATTGTCCAATAACCCGTACTCGTTATATTCATCGAGATCCAGAGTCTTCTTCTTTTCTTCCAGTTCGATAGTCGTGAATTTATTCTCCACATATCCGACCATCAGATAAACCGCCGAAAGCAGGGCGACTCCTATCAGGAGAAGAGGCGGGATCAGCATATATCTCTTTGTTAAAAATTTAAAGGTTTTACCTGTGAATTTATTAAACACTTTCTTCCCCTTGTCTGAATTCCACGGTCAGTTCCGGGAGTATTGTCCCGAGTTCTTTGATACCGGGTTCGTCTTTAACTTTCTCGCTCACGCTTAAATACTTTAATTCGGTACAATCTCTGAATGCACTGATTCCTATCTTTTCTACCGAATCGGTAAGCACTACGGATGTAAGTTTCGAACATCCTCTGAAAACATGTTCTCCGATGATCCTTAATCTGCAGTTCTCAGGGAATGTTATCTCTGATAATTCCGTCATATCTGCACACGCGGAATTGTCAAGTTCATAAAGAGATGCCGGAAAATGAAGACTTGTGATCTTACGGCAATTCTCCATTGCGGATAAACCTAATCTTTCCAGCTGCGTATCTTCAAAAGAAGACATTTCTTCCAGTTCCGTACAATCCATTAAAGCAAAATCATCTATTTCTCTTAATGTATTCGGGAATGCGAGTTTTTTAAGATTTTTACATGCCCAGAACATGCTTCTTCTGATACTGTGAGCTCCATCGGGTATCATCGCCTCCATAACATTCATGTTCTTTCTGAATGCCATGTCGTCTGCTTTCTCATAATCTCTCAAACTGTCAAAAGAAACATATAATCTTTCTTCTTCATAAGGTGCAAAGTAATAATTGCCGGCATATCTTTCCTCTTCATAATTGTAGATAGGACATGAATAGCCTGCTTTTTCACTGCTTACATAACCGTAGATAACGACATTTTCGCCAATTGTCATTTTATCTCTGGATATAACTGATACGATCTGACCTTTTTTGCCGATCATTACATTGGATCTTATCTCGATCTTTCCCTGTGAGAAAACATTACCTACAACAAATGCTCCTTTTTCTATAAGGATGCCTTTTTCGGCAAAAATGTTTCCGAGAACACCTGCTCCTTCACAGATTCGAACACTTCCGTCCGTATGAATATCACCCTGAAGGACAGAATCTTCAACTATCATGGTATTTGTCGTAACTATTGAATACGGTGCCGTTCCGTCTTCCGTCATATTCTCATGAGTTACATGCTTCTGCTTTTTCTTATCATGAATGATGGGAAGCATGAATGTAAGTTCATTTCTTCCTTCCATGGGATTAATAAGATTTGTAGGATACTGACCGAAGTAGATCGCGGGAGCAAACAGTCTTCTGAATTTAACATTTCTTCCCACGGTAAGAACATGTCCTGCGGTAGCAGCCATACCTGTGTCACAGTCATCATAAACAGCAAGCGTATCTTCGGCGTCAGCCCATCTGATAATGCTTGTCTTGTTTGCAAGATACATCCTTCCTGCCGAATAGATCGCTCTGAGGGTAAGGCCAGATTTATCAACCGCCATGTCATAGGAAGAATAGATTTCTTTATTATATGTGTTGATCCTCTCGGGAAATTCCATCGGCTCATCAACAGCCAGAACCATCTCATCGATCTCTCTGTCAATATCGGTATCAGAAAGTTTTACTATATCATGAGGTTTATAAAAATGTTCTTCACGTGATAATTTAATGGTATTTCCCGTTATTCCCGGAAGAGCTTTTTCGATCATTTTTGTAAATGAATGCGAAAAATACCTCGGATCTTTTATCATATCCTGTTTAATATTTAAGATCTCACCCTTACTTGATATTGCATAAACCCATGCTGTCAATAACGGAGCAAGCATCATTATCACAAATACAATTGCTAAAATAATAATATACGTCATAGTTTATTTACTCTTACTGTTGTTAAATCTTACCGTCTTTGCCCAGGTTACCTTTCGTTTCGTAAGTATATCCCAGATCGCATCAAAGAAGCCCTGAGTGATAGCCCACATATAGAAATAGAAGTTAAACAAGAGCAGCGGTAAAAGAAATACTTCTTTTCTCATACCGTCTAACATCAATGCGACACCGATCTCATAAAACGGAGCAAAGTTACCGAACGAACAATAAGTACCGATGAACAGAAGTACCCACCATCCTGAGAAAATATTCATCTGGCCCATGAAAAACAGAATGTATGATGTGATATGGCCAAACAAAAGGATCACGGGTATCGCGTATACCAAAAGGAGCAATGATCCGTCGAATTTTTCCCTTAATGTCATTTCCTTTGAAAAGAGAAGCGGGAACAGCTGTCTGAACATAACCTGATTATGTCCTCTGGACCATCTTCTTATCTGTCTTGCTCTTACAGCCCATGATTCGGGAGATTCCTCATAACACTCTGCGGAGTTGGCATACATAACCTTCCAGCCTTTAAGATACATTCTGAAAGTAAGATCTGTATCTTCCGCAAGGACCGAAGTGTCGAATCCACCCATTTCCACCATTACTTCTTTCCTGAAAGCACCTACGGTTCCTCCGTACTGAGGAACAAGACGCATGTTGTATCTTGCCTGCTGATCAACCTGATATCCGCCGGATCTTTCGATATTGATAAGTCTTGTAAGAATATTCTTATTTGCATTGTAAGGGATAACTCGTCCCATTACCGCACCGACTTCAGGATCCTCGAATGTAATTGCAAGCTGTTTTAAAAGGTTTCTTGCTGGTCTGTAATCCGCATCAAAAACTATGATGATCTCGCCTGTTGCGAGCTTCATTGCATCGTTAAGTCCGGCAGGCTTTCCTCTGTCGGGACAGTTTCTGTGAAGAGGTCTTATAAACTCATATCTTCTGTGATATTCATCCAGCATCTCTTTCGTTTTGTCTGTTGAATTATCGTTAATGGGAATGATCTCCATCATATCCCTGTCATAATCGCACTTAAGCAATGCCTCGAGAGCTTCTTCAAGAACCATCTCCTCATTGTGCATGGGAACCAGTACGCTTATCTTCTTCATTCTTGTAGCAACTATGTCGTTATAGTACATTCTCTGCTGACCCTGGAATCTGTTGATTGTAAACAGGAAATGTCTTACGGCAAAAACAAGCATTATTATGATTACAAAGATCATGTATCCCTTCATGATCGCTACTACTACAGCCATTGCCACTCCTCCTCTCCCGCAGGTGAATCGAGTCTCTTCTGCATTCTGTCGGTATATATTGCATATATTCCTACCAGATATAAGAAGTCGAAGATCGGTCCGACAACAAAATACATATCAGCCATATAAAGGATTGAGAATCTGGCGAGAATGAACATATAAATAATGTAACGTACAGTTCCGAACATTCCGGAATAGATAAGTACCGCAAAGAACGCGGTAAATTTGGAAAGCAGTCCTTTGCTTCCCACAAACGCGGTAATTATTCCCATCATTACAACAAACAGTATCCAGATGCTGATCTGCTGCTTTATAAAGATGTCAGAAAATTCCGTTGCGGTATATACAAATGAATCTCTTTCAAATATGAAATAAACACATGAAACAATGTGTACCAAAAAAGAAAACAAAAGATATACGGTAAGAGGTTTGCCTCTCATACTGGACAAAACAAGAACGGCAATAATAACCGAAACTACCGCAAGATTGATCATCAGTTCGAGTCCCGAAGGAAAACGACTGTCAAATGCAACGGAGTATGTAGTTCCAAACGGAACAAAATTGGATTCCATTATTTCAAAAGTCTTCTCGGGTAATGCGGCAGATAATATCTTCTGGGTTAATTCACTTAAGATGTAGGTGATAGTGTCTAGATTCAGTATAAGAATAACCAGTACCGGTAAAACAACGAAAAACAGATACAGCGACGCATGCAAAAAATTAGTATGTATCTTTCGATACGTTCGCGAATAATATATAGTTTTTTTCTGTGCCATAAAAGCTCCCTACCTGAAATTTTTCAAAAAGGCAAAAAAAAAGCAATCAAATAATTATCTTATCCGATTGCAGTCAAACCACCGTTTAAGGCTTACGACTTTGCGCCCATGCATTCCTGCATGTTTGCCCTTTAATCATTTCTTTATAAACCTTGTTAATTGTCTTATATAAGATGAGTTTTGTCAACCTTATTTTGCAAACAATTTGCAAAATTCAAGATGTTTTTTTGCCAATGTATGACAAACAAATGCCAAAAGCGTGACTCATGTAAACTATTGATAAAATGATCTTCATCTGCAATTAATATTATTGTTTATAAATACAAAATATGGTATCTTATAAGCATGAAAAGCACAAAAAAGGGGAACGCAAACAAAGTGTTGTCACGAATCGGTCGTTTTGTCGGTCGGTTCTTTATTTGGTTTGGAGCAACACTTCTTATTCTTCTTATAGGCCTCTACATCTTCCTCTATTTCGTAAATAAAGGTCCTTCAAGACGTGTGCGCGATCTGTTTGTTGCATCTGCCAAGGAATCAAGCGTCGGCGGTGTAATGGCCGACATATATCTTTCCCGGGAAGAGATCGATGAGATTCTCGCAAAGAACAATACTTCCGAATTCGAAGAGATAACGGATATCGCACTTATAAAAACAAGAGCTTCCGCAGATTATGAAGGAAGCGATTCCGATGTCGTATCCGAAACGCTCTCCAATCCCGATATCGATCCCGACGGTGACGGAATAGATATATTCGAGGTTCACGGAGATACTTATAAAGGAAAAATGATGGTGGTTTACGACCCTTCAAGAGTAAAGGTAGCCACCCTGGATTATTACGATTACGATGCGCCCGGTCTTACCCTCATGAAATTCGTCGAGAAATACGACTGCGTTGCGGGTATTAACGGCGGCAAATACGATGATGAAATAGGAATGGGCTCCGGCGGAATGCCCGAAGGAGTCGTTTTCTCCGAAGGAGTTTTAAGGTTCGGCGATCCCGCTTCATCATACGATGTTTACGGTTTTACGAATGACAATGTTCTCGTCGTCGGAAGAATGACCGCAGGATATGCACAGTCCATCGGAGTACGTGATGCGGTCTCTTTCGGTCCCGCTCTTATAGTTAACGGCAAATCAGCCAAATACTCCGGTTCGGGAAGCGGTCTTAATCCGCGTTCGGCGATCGGCCAAAGAGAAAACGGTGATGTACTGCTTCTTGTTATTGAAGGAAGACAGCCTTCATCTCTCGGGGCAACGATGTCAGATCTGATAGAGATCATGGAAGAATACGGTGCGGTTAATGCTGCCAATCTTGACGGCGGTATGTCATCTTCCATGGTTTATAACAATGAAGAAGTGGTTTCAAGTTGTACTCTCGGTTCGAGAGCCATGCCTACCGCTTTCGTGGTAGAAAAGAGGTAGTCATGAATCGCGATCAGTTCAACAAAGAAGTCAACAAAAAACTTCATCAGAACGAATCGGTCGACACCGAATGGTCGGGCGACGTTTCCTTCTCGTCTCTTGAGAAAAAGATCAAGGAAAATCACAAAGCCTCCCAGAATGCCTTCAGGCCTCTGGATGAAAAACAGGTCGTTAAGAAAAAAGCCAAAGCCGAAAAGATCAAAAAGTCCAAAGCGGATAAAAGCAAAGAATCTTCTGTTTCCAAAGCTGAAAAAGCTCCGGTTTCAAAACCTGTCCGAAAGAAAAGCAAGGGCTTTGCCATTTTTATGGCTGTATGGTGCTCCCTGCTTATTCTTGCAATTGGAGTATTTCTTTTTAAATTCTATCATTTTCTCGAAGATTACGAGAAAGTATATCAGGATTCCCTTGCATATCATGAAATGGATGAATTCCTGAATAATTTTGCCGACGGCGATTATGACGCGCTCTACTCAATGGTTTCCCAAAAGCCCGAGATCACGAAATTCGAGAGCGAAGAAAACGTTAAGGCATATATGAAGAAAATGCTTTCGGGAAAAACGATCAGATATAACGAGGCGGGCGAATCAACCGACAAAATACCCGTTTACTATTTAACTGCCGACGATTACATTATCGGTAAGATAACCATGTGTCAGAGCGATATGAAAAGGTCTTACGATCTTCCCATTTACTCCATTGATACCTTCGAGTTTTATGAAGAACCCGAATGGAGCGTATCAGTTCAGGCATACGATAACTGCAGCGTGTATGTTAACGGTGTTGCCGTTACTCCCGAATATATCTATCGCATCGATCTTCCCAAGGAGAAACACTTCGAGGGATTTGCACAGCTTCCTTTAACCAAATACTACAAGGTTACCGGGCTTTACGAACAGCCAACGGTTAAAGTGGTAAATGTATTCGATCAGGAAATAACACCCACTCTTAACCATGCAACAGGCGTTTATGAGACGCCTTTAAGCGTTCCCAAAGAAGTCGAAGACGAAATGATCGCATTTGCCAAACAGGCTGTAGATACGTATGCACAGGTTGTCTGCAGGGAAATAAACGACAGCAATCTGGATGAAGTTTTCACTAAAGGAAATCCGATCGTCAAAGACATTAAATCAAACAGTGAAAACCTTAAGTATTTCCCAAACCACAAAACCACCGAAACCGAGGATAAGATCATCGAGTTTATCCCGTACACGGAAAATGCTTTCTTCTGCGAGATCGAGCATACGCAGCACATGCTCATATACGGTGTAAGACCGAGAGACGTTGTTACCGATGCAAGATATTATTACGTTAAAGAAGACGGAAACTGGAAAGTCTGTGCGATAACATATTAGTAAAAGGAACCGCCTTTCCGATATCCTGAAATGCATAAAAAACAAGTGCCTGAACACATCCTTGTGTCAGGCACTTTTTTATATCCTAAACAATACTGATTTAGAAAAGTCCTACTGATTACTCTTCTTCTTTATCGTCGCTCTTTTCTTCGATAGCATCTTCATCATCAAAGAAATCATCATCGAAATCATCATCAAAGTCATCATCGAAGTCTTCAAGATAATCCGGTGTGAGATAACGATAAACAAGATAAGCGATACCTGCTACTGCTGCGATAGCACCGATGAT
>JAEEGL014773525.1_pt1 | contig 15558 bp, 14 predicted proteins | sample 9134231 | NCBI WGS metagenome assembly JAEEGL01 (sample SAMN16246548, study PRJNA631951) | gut metagenome | biome: gut microbiome; feature: rumen; material: fiber-attached | host: Bos | place: Iran: Karaj | collected 2018-10
GAGTACCATCCGTCCCAGAGGATGTCCCTTGAAAACCAGGGATTCGAATTCGTCGAAAATCTCCTCCGACGGGGTGTCACGGAAAGATATTATCTCATCGACGACCACTCCTTTTTCAGTCTCGACCTCGTCTTCCGGGAAGGATGCAAGCGAGGCTATTTCAAGGAGCAGGGATACGGCTTTCCGGAGGTCTTCCTTTAACACTGTCGCGTGCAGGACGATTTCTTCCTTGGTCGTATATGCATTCAGTTCCCCTCCCAGGCGGTCCAGGCAGGTATTCACCGATGTGGCGGTCCTGAGGGAAGTGCCCTTGAAGAGGGTATGCTCGGTAAAATGGGCGGTACCGGAGGGGAAGCTGCCTTCATCCCTGGTACCGCATCCGATGCTCAGCGCGCAATATGCTGCTGCCGAGCCGCTTTTAAGGACCGCATAGGAAATGCCGCATCCGGCCTTGCCGCTTCTCATCTCTTGGCGCAGATCTTCTTAAGGTCGTTGACTAGGAATCCGGGGCCGTTCTTGGAATTGATCTTGTGCTTTGCGAAATACAGGAGCTCGTGGCTGGCGGCATCGAAGATCATCTTGTAACAGCACGAACCGTTGACGGGCTCGGCGGGAGCGACGACATATCCGACTGCGGTGTTGAAGGTCATGTCCGCGAAAGCCTCATCGGCCTCGTCTTCATCCGTCACGAGCAAGTCGTCGTCGAAATGCTTTGCGGCGAAACTGTCGTCCACGCTCTTGTCGATATCGTCCTGTGACAAGTATATCCTTTTGATGGACAGTTTCTTGGGTACTGCGCACGAACTGAATCCGGAGTATGCGTCTATGTCGCTGGACATGGCTTTGCGGATATATCCCTGCATCACTTCGAGGATAGCTCCTGCGAAAACTCCCTCGCGTCCGTTGCCGGCTCCGGTCTGTCCGAACGGCGCGGAAACCACTTCCAGCATCTTCCCGAAACCTTCGGCCGCTTCCGGACCGCCCTTGAAAATGCAGATGAAATCGATTCCGGCCTCGTCCTCGGCCTTGAACTTGCCCTCGGTCACGACCATGAAATAGAGGTCGGCCCGCTTCTTGGACGCCTCGAACTCGGCAAGGGTGCAGAATTCGTAGGGCGAGAGGGTCCACCTGTTCATCACTTCCTGTTTCAGGGCGGTGTCAATGAATTCATTGCCGGTCATAACCACCTTGGTTATCCGGTCCTGGAAGTCCGAGATACGGAACTTTTTGGTTTCAATTTTGCCCTGCGCCGTCGCTCCGAGGCACGTCAGGATGCAAGCAAGGGCGATCAGAATCTTTTTCATACCACAAATATATAAAACTTGTTCGTGAAATTCATAAATCGGGCCATATTACGATTTGATAATTTCGAATTTGATGAGTATTTTTGTAAGATAGAACAGAAACGTCTATGAGCCAATATATAGTATCTGCCAGAAAGTACAGGCCGGAATCTTTCGATGCCCTCATCGGCCAGGACAACATAGTCCGTACCCTGAAGAATTCCATCAAGCGGGGTAAACTGGCCCACGCGTACCTGTTCTGCGGCCCCCGCGGAGTCGGCAAGACAACCACGGCCAGGATTTTCGCCAAGATGATAAACTGCTCGAATCCAGGTGAGGATATGGAGCCTTGCGGACAGTGCGAGTCCTGCGTCTCATTCAGCGAAGGACGCTCCTACTGCATCCACGAGATGGACGCCGCCTCCAACAACGGAGTAGATGATATCAAGGCCCTGATGGAGAAGGTCGTGGTGCCGCCCCAGGTCGGCAAGTACAGCGTATACATCATAGACGAGGTACATATGCTGACTTCAGCCGCTTTCAACGCCTTCCTGAAGACGCTGGAAGAGCCGCCGTCCCACGCGATATTCATCCTCGCTACGACGGAGAAGCACAAGGTCCTGCCCACCATCCTTTCCCGCTGCCAGACTTTCGACTTCAACAGGATCAGCGTCAGGGATGCCGTGGCAAACCTTAGGGAAATAGCTAAGAAAGAGGGGGTTACAATAGACGACGAGAGCCTTCACGTGATAGCCGTAAAGGCGGACGGCGCCATGAGGGACGCCCTTACGATCTTCGACCAGACCGTCGCATTCTGCGGCACCGACGTCAAGTATGCGGATGTCATCAGGAATCTCAATGTGCTTGACTATGAGTATGAGTTCTCGCTGGTGGAGAACTTCCTGTCGGGGGATTACATAGCCGCCCTGAAGACTTTCGACGAGATCCTTTCGAAGGGTTTCGACGCCCTTCATTTCGTGTCGTCGATGAGTTCTCATCTGAGGAACCTTGCGGTTGCGGCGGTGGCGGGGACTGATGCCCTTCTGGACCTTCCGGAGTCGATCTGCGTGCGTTACCGTGAGCAGGCCTCGCGGTGCCCTGTGCCTTTCCTCTATGAGGCGCTCGGGGTGACGACTTCCTGCGAGTCGCAGTACAAGGCGGCCATCAATCCGAGGCTCCATATCGAATATGCGCTGATGAAGCTTTGTTTCATCTCTCCAAGGGGAGCGGCGGCGAAGCCGGTCCAGTCATCCGGTCCGGTCCAGGCGGCAGCGCCTGTGGCGGCTCAGCCGGCTCCTGCTCCAAAACCCGCACCGGCCTCCAATCCTGCGCCTGCTCCGGAGCCTGCACCTAAGGCGGAAATCCCCGCCAGTCCTGCGGCAGCCGAAACGCCCGCTCCGAGGCGGAGAAGAACTTCTTCGTCCAGTGCAAATAAGTTGTCAATCAATGCGTTGATGGCTTCCGAAGAGGTCGCTGCTCCGGCTTCCGACGCTGCCGGGCAGGATGCCGGAATACCTTCCCAGGAGGCTGTACTCGAAGCTTGGAAAAAGATGCCTCCATTCTATGAGGACCGGCCGAGGGTGGCAAATGCAATTTCTTCCTCCAGCGTCGTTTTCAGTGAGGAAAACGGATATCTAGTTCTGCAGTTCTTTGTCTCGAACGTCGCCCAGAAGCAGTGGATTGTGGAAAAGCTCCTCCATGAACTGGAAGGCCGCCTCCGCAAGGCGGTGCCTTCACCGAGGATCCGTATCCGCGTGGACGTGGAGCCCGATACGGGAAACGACAAGAGAGTCCCTTACCTTCCAGAAGAAAAGGCCAAGGACCTGATGTCCAGGAATAATGAAGTAAAACTCCTCGTCACCGACCTGGAGCTTGACATTAAATAGTTGACGGATATGAAACTTCGCTGCGAAAACCTGGTTAAGAAATATGGTATCAGGACTGTCGTCAAGGGAGTCTCGATGGAAGTGAACCAAGGTGAAATCGTTGGATTCCTGGGCCCGAACGGAGCCGGAAAGACCACGAGTTTCTATATGATAACGGGACAGGTGGTGCCGAACGGCGGCAAGATTTTCCTCGACGAAGAGGACATTACCGGCCTGCCTATGTACAAGAGGGCGCAGAAAGGAATCGGGTATCTTCCGCAGGAGGCGTCGGTTTTCCGCAAGATGAGCGTCGAGAACAATATAATGAGCGTGATGGAGATGACCGATATGACCAGGGAGGAGCGTGAACACAGGCTCGAGCAGCTTATCGACGAGTTCAACCTCTCAAAGGTGCGCAAAAGCAAGGGAATACAGCTTTCCGGAGGCGAGAGACGCCGCTGCGAGATAGCACGCGCCCTTGCCATCGACCCCAAGTTCATCCTTCTCGATGAACCGTTTGCCGGCGTCGACCCGATCGCAGTCGAGGACATCCAGTACATCATAGCCAAGCTCAAATACCGCAATATCGGCGTCATCATAACCGACCACAATGTGGGTGAGACCCTGGCTATCACCGACAGGGCTTATCTGCTCTACGAAGGCACTATCCTTCAGGCCGGTACGCCGGAAGCGCTCGCGGCGGACGACGACGTCAGGACCAAGTACCTGGGTACCGGATTCGTGCTGAAACGCTCCAAGTCATTCGAAAGAGCCCAGGCAGAAGCCCGGGCTCAGGATGAAACGGTTCCTTCCGCGGAACCTTCTGCGGAACCTGAGTCTTAGACTCTCTGTCCGTAGGAACGGTCTGTAGTGTTGACCGTGATAACGTCTCCCGTATTGATGAACAGGGGAACCATTATCTTGGCTCCGGTCTCGAGGACGACTTCCTTGAGGGCGCTCGTCGAGGCGGTGTTGCCCTTCACTGCAGGCTCGCTGTAGGTGACTTCCAGGGTCACGTAGGTGGGAAGTTCGCAGGTGAGGCACTTCTCCTCAGGCTCGGTGACGAACATCATTTCCACGTGCTGGCCTTCCTTCATCAGGTCGGAATTCTCAACCACGTCCTTGGGCAGGGAAATCTGCTCATAGGTTTCTTCGTGCATGAAGTTGAAACCGTCCTCGTCTGCATAAAGGAACTGGTAGGGCCTGCGCTCTACGGTGATGGTGTCGATCTTGACACCGGCCGTAAAGGTGTTCTCGAGGATGCGGCCGTTCTCAAGGTTGCGGAGTTTGGCTTTCACGAAAGCGGGACCTTTGCCCGGCTTCACGTGCTGGAACCAAACGATCATACAAGGTTTACCGTTGTAATTAAGGTAAAGACCGTTTTTAAAATCAGCTGTTGTTGCCATATGAATGATAGTTATTGGATTATCGTTCAGCGGGTTTTAACTTTTGCGGATGCAAAAATACTAAATCGGCTCCTTTCATCCAAATTTTTGAACGGCTCTGGCTACTTCTTCCAGCAGCCACTTCGGAGTGGATGTGGCTCCGCATATTCCGACTCTCATTCCGGGAGAGAACCAGGCGGGGTCGGTTTCTTCTGCTTTCTGTATGTGGAAAGTATTGGGATTCACTGCTTTACACAGATCGAAAAGGACCTTGCCGTTGGAACTTGACTTTCCTGAGACGAAGATTATGACGTCGTGTGCGGCGGCGAATGCCGAAAGTTCCCGGTGACGGGAAGCTACCTGGGAGCAGATGGTCTTGTGGATTGTGACCGTACCCTCGCCTGCACGGCCCAGGGCTACGTCGCATACCGCTTTGTACCCGTCCGGATCCTTGGTCGTCTGCGAGAATACCTCGATCCCGCCGTCCGGATCGATAAGCCCTTCGGCAAAAGCGTTTTCCAGCATCCGGGCGTTTTCCACTACAAGCGCGTCCCCTCCGACCTGGCCCACCAGGCCAAGTACTTCGGCATGGCCTATCTTCCCGAATATCACTATCTTGCCGTGCCTGCCACCCTCGGTGAGCCGGCTGTGTGCATCGCGGATCTTCCGCTGAAGCCCGAGTACGACGGGGCAGGTGCAGTCGACGAGATCGAGCGAAGCTTCACGGATCCTCCAGTATGTTTCCGGAGGCTCCCCGTGAGCCCTGATAAGGACCGTGCCGGATCCGATGGAGCCAAGGTCATCGTAGCCGACGGTTACGAGGCCCTTCGATTCCAGCCTTGCAAGTTCAGCTTCATTGTGCACTATGGCGCCGAGCGAATACAGACGCCCGGTCTTCCCGAGATACTCTTCGGCTTTGGATATGGCGCGGATGACTCCGCCGCAGAACCCGGAACCGGGATCGATTTCAACGGTAAGGGCCATCAATCCCACTCCCTGATAAGAAACTTGCCTTGCAGCAGGCCGTGCATCCAGACGGTCTCCTCGTGCAGGGTCATGTCGGAATTGTCCATTACGAATGCGTCCGGAGCCTGCGTGAGGGGAGAGGTCTCGCGGTGCGAGTCGATATAGTCCCTTTCCCTGATATTTTTCAGAACATCCTCGAACTGAGGGTTTTCGCCCTTTTCGACCATCTCTTTGTACCGTCTTTCGGCACGGATGTGGTCATCGGCCTTCATGAAGATCTTGACCTCTGCGTTCGGGAATACCGTGGTGCCGATGTCGCGCCCGTCCATAATCACCCTGCCGCCTTCGGAGAATGCCCTGAGCCGGGCATCCACATAGTTCCTTACCTCGGGAATGGCCGAGACGGGACTGACGTGGGACGACACTTCCAGAGTGCGTATCTCCTTCTCGACGTTACGGTCGGCGATGAAAGTGCAGGTGCCGTCGGGAGTGTTCCTGAAGTGGACGTCAAGATCTCCGAGCGAGGCCAGCAGGGCTGGGATGTCGATGGCTCCGTCGGGGGCTATCATCCCCTTTTCCATTGCGTGAAGGGTGACGCCGCGGTACATCGCCCCTGAGTCCAGGTACAGGAAATCGAATTCTTTGGCTACGAGTTTGGCGAATGTGCTTTTCCCGGTTGATGAGAAGCCGTCGACGGCTATTATGATGTCAGGTACGTGCATTGTTGTAGTTTTTTTGAACCGCAATCACAAATATAAGTAATTTTAGGAACAAATTTGCTAATTTTGCACGGATAGTTCATAAGATATGAAGGTTCTTGTAGTTGACGACGAAAGGGCGATCCGCTATTCGCTCAAGGAAATACTCGAAATGGAGCAGTACAAGGTGGATACGGCCGAAAACGGCCAGGTCGCCTTCGAAATGGCCCAGAAAGAAAAGTACGACGCGATATTCTGTGACATCAAGATGCCGCTGATGGACGGCATCGAGGTGCTGGACAAGCTTGTCGCGGAGGGAGTCGAGTCCCCGGTGGTGATGATTTCCGGCCACGCCGACATCGACACCGCGGTGGAATGCATCAAGAAAGGGGCATTCGATTTCATCGAGAAACCGCTGGACCTGAACAGGATACTCATCACCCTGAAGAACGCCACCGACAAGGCTAATCTCGTCAAGGAGACCAAGATACTCAAGAAGAAGGTTTACGGGCAGGAGATGATAGGGGAGTCCGAGGCGATAATGCACGTCAAGGATATGATCACCAAGGTGGCCCCGACCGACGCCAGCGTCCTCATTACCGGCGCGAACGGTTCAGGAAAGGAGCTGGTCGCCCGGAGCCTTCACCAGATGTCCTCCCGGTCGATGATGCCGTACATCGAGGTCAACTGTGCCGCCATCCCTTCCGAACTGATTGAAAGTGAGCTGTTCGGGCACGAGAAAGGATCCTTCACCTCGGCCATCAAGCAGCATAAGGGTAAGTTCGAACAGGCGGACGGAGGAACTCTTTTCCTGGACGAGATCGGCGACATGTCGCTTGCAGCCCAGGCAAAGGTGCTCCGGGTCCTCCAGGAGAGGAAGATTTCCCGCGTGGGTTCCGACAAGGACATAGAGGTCAACGTCCGCGTTATCTCGGCGACCAACAAGAACCTGCAGGAGGAAATCAACAAGGGTACCTTCCGCGAGGACCTCTACCACAGGCTCAGCGTAATCGTGATCAAGGTCCCGCCGCTGAGCGACCGCAGGAGCGACATCCCGCTGCTTATCTCCTATTTCACGGAAAGGATTTGCGCCGAGTCCGGAATGCAGCCCAAGGAGTTCAGCCCGAAGGCTGTGCAGATGCTCAAGGAAAAAGCCTGGACGGGCAACATCCGTGAACTCCGCAATGTGGTGGAACGCCTCCTGATCCTCGGTTCCAATCCGATAACCGAGTCAGACATAAAGGATTATGTGAATATGTAAAATCCCCGCCCCGGGACTAGAAGACGGCTGTCTGGCGCTCTATCTTGAGCTGTTGGATCTGGTAGCCGCTATCCTTGTAATTGACGAAGATCGTTACCAGGAAGGCTTCTCCTCCGGCGTTCAGCAGCCCGAGGACATACTTCATATTGGAGCGTGAGGCCTTGTGGGTGATCTGGAAAGAGCGAGGGGTGTAGGTTTCGAAGAATGACTTCAGGATCTCCCTCGCCTGGCTTTTGGATGAATCGCCCGACGAAGACAGGACGCTGATTTCGAGATTGTCGGCGAACCAGGCGGACAGCTTCGGGGCATCTCCGAGGGCTATGTATTTGGATATGGGGATGAACACCTCGTAGCCGTCGTCCTGTGCGGAGGCCGGGAAAGAGATGAGCATAGTCAGAGCCGCGGCGATTATCAGAATGATTCTTTTCATCGAGGCCTATTTCTTGCAAATACCGAGCCAGATTCTTATCTTTGTACAAACTCGAAAAGGATGGCGATCAGATTGCTTGTGATGGGCAGGACCGAAGACGGATGGATGAAGGAAGGTCTGGGGGAATATGTCTCCCGCCTCCGTCACTATGTTCAGTTTTCGGTTGAGGAACTTCCTCAGTTAAAGGGAGTTGGCTCTCTTTCCAGGGATGAGTTGAAATCCCGCGAAGGAGCGCTTCTTCTGCGCCGGGTCAAGGATACCGATACGGTTGTGTTGCTGGATGAAAGGGGAAAGATGATGCGTTCGACGGAGTTTTCGGCATTCATTTCGAAGACCCTTTCCCACCTCAGGGGTGACCTCGTTTTCATCGTCGGGGGTGCATTCGGCTTTTCCCAGGAGGTTTACGGGAGGAGCAATGCCATGCTGTCGCTTTCGAGCATGACTTTTTCGCACCAGATGGTGCGCGTATTTTTTGCCGAACAGCTCTACAGGGCGTTCACTATAATGAAAGGAGAACCGTATCACAATGAGTAGCAACTTCGGACGGCTTAGGATTGGTGCGCTGGCCCTGATGGGGGCGGCTCTGCTGCTGCTCGTGGCTTCGCATTTCATAGGCAGTATGAAGGTTGATACCGATATCGCCTCATCCAGGGTGGCGAAGGTGGTGTCGAAGAGGCTGGCCGTACTGGAGGATTATGCCCAGGAGGCCCTGGCCACTCCATCAGGGGAGTGGATGTCTTTCCCGAAAATGCCTCATGATATGGTTATATACCGCTATTACAGCGATACCCTGCATTCATGGGTGCACCAGTTCCCGGTCCAGAACGACGATATCCGCAACAGGACGGTGGTACAGAGGCTGGGAAGCCTGAGAGGGGGGATAGTGTCTCCGCTTTCAGAGGTGTCTCCGAGGCTTTCTTATGTCAATTACGGCCCTAAATGGTATGTCGTTAAGGCATTTTTCGAAGAAGGCTGCACGGTGATCGCCGGCCTGGAGGTGGCGGATGAACTCGGGGGCTCCTTCAATGGCGTCAACCGCCATTTCAGGTTGCCTGACCGCTATTCCGTGGAGCCTCTGTCAAGCAGCACCGGCTCTACCGTATCGGTGGGAGGAGAGGCTCTGTTCAAGGTCGTATCAGGTTCCGTCGCTACGGAAGGTCCCGATTCCCTGATGCTCTGGATAGGCTTCCTGTTATTCATAGCGGGAGCCTTGGCCCTCCTGATATCCTGGAAGACGGTTCCGGGCTTCCTGACGGTATCGGCGGCGATAACGGCCCTGATGGCTTGGGCGTATTTCTACGGCCGCAGCATACGAAATATCTCGGAGGTGTTCTCTCCCGTCCTGTATGCCGACGGTCCCGTCCTGTATTCGCTTGGCGCCCTTCTGATAATAAACCTGTGGATCACGCTGATGGTCGGGGCTGTCGCTTTGGTAAGCCGTAGCGCCCTGCTCTCGACATACCGTAACGCCCGTAACGGCAGGGCGCTGCGTGTCCTTTCAGGCATAGCCTGCCTTGCGGTAGCGGTTCTTGTGTGCGTACACATACATACATCGTTCAAGAGCGTGGTGATGAACTCGAACATCTGCCTTGAACTGTACAAAGTGGACTCGCTGAACGGCTATTCGGCCCTGGTGTACCTGTCTTATTTCTTACTCGCGCTTACGCTCCCCGTACTTGCAGCAATGGCCGTACCGGCAATAAAGGCGCTTACGGGAGTGCATTATGACGTTTTTTCGAGAGGTGGAAGGATACTGTTCTGCCTGGCCGCCGCTGCGTATTTCGTGGCAGTTTCATCGGTATACGGCTTCATGAAAGAGCAGAACCGCGTGGAGGTCTGGACAAACCGGCTCGCGATGGACAGGGACATCAGCCTGGAACTGCAGCTGCGGAGAATCGAGAGCGCGGTGGCGGCGGATCCGGTGCTGGCCTCGGTCTCGGTACTGGAAAACAGCAACGCTCTCCTGGAGAACCGCCTCAAGGATACCTATATGGGAAGGATCGCCCAGGACAATGACATATCCGTCTTCATTCTCGGGGGGAACAGCCAGTCTAGGAGGATAGACGAGATTTTCAACGACCGTATCCGGAACGGTGTCCAGATAGCTGACAATTCTCACTTCTTCTATAGCCGCGATCAGTTCGGAAGGGCCAGATATTCAGGCTTTTACTCCTTCTATACCCAAAACGGGCCGAGCAGTCTGATGATCTGCGTAGAATCGAAGGCGAACCGTGAGGACAGGGGATACCTGAGCCTTTTGGGAATCGCCGCGCCGGGGAGGGCCACCGTCCCAGTGGACTATTCATATGCCAAGTATGTCGCTGACAATCTGGTCAGTTACAAGGGCTCGTTCGCATATCCTACGGTAATACCCGACAACTTTATGGAGGGCCTTTCCGAGAAACCCGGAATCAACGTCGTCGAAGAGGGATACGTACACTTCATACATCTCGTATCTTCCGATGAGGTGGTCGTAGTGTCCCGGGAGAGTACGGACCTGATGGATTATGTCATAGAAGGAGTGCTGATGGCCATAGCCCTCTTCGTGATGGTCTCCCTGATCACGAAACGGAGGAGGAAACGCTCCGGCGGCGGGAATGAATATTTCAAGAAAAGGATCAATGCCATCATATTGCTGACGCTGGTCCTTACCCTCGTCGCGATGGCGACATTCAGTTTCTTCTTCCTGAACCGGAGGAACGAGATGGATATGCAGTCGATAATGTCCACGAAGATATCCACCTTGCAGTCAATGCTTTCCGGAAGGGCAAGGAGCGCGGAGGACTGGACTTTCTTCCTTGGCCAGGAGATAAATGCCTACGTGGAGAATGTCGGGAATACCCTCAAGAGCGACATTACGCTGTACACGCCTTCAGGCAAGGCGTTCATGACTACTACGCCTGAAATCTTCGACCGGATGATAATCGGCCCGAGGATAAACGAGGTGGCTCTGAGGAATATCACCGAAGAGAACCGCCGCTGGTTCATACAGCGCGAGCACATCTCTTCACACAGTTTCTATGCCCTCTATGCCCCGATTTTCAACAATGAGGGGAATATGGTGGCGATCGCCTCTTCACCGTACACCGACACCAGCTACGATATCGGCCGGGAGGCGTTCGTCCACGGCGCTTCGATCCTGGCGGTTTTCTTACTCCTGCTGATTGTCGCCCAGTTCGTCATCACGGCCATCGTCAACCGCCTTTTCCGTCCCCTGAGCGAGATGAGCGACAAGATGGGAGTGGCTGACGTCGGCCATCTGCAGTATATCATTTATGACCAGGATGATGAGATCTCCAGCCTTGTAAAGGCTTATAACAGAATGGTTCACGACCTTTCCGACAGTACCCGCCAGCTGGCGCAGGCGGAAAGGGACAAGGCGTGGAGCGCAATGGCCCGCCAGGTGGCCCACGAGATCAAGAACCCCCTTACGCCTATCAAGCTCAACCTGCAGATGCTCATCCGTATGAAACAGACCGGAAAGCCTGCGTGGGAGAAGAAGTTCGACGAGGTGGCGGCCCTGGTCCTGCAGCATATCGACATGCTTGCAGATACTGCCAACGAGTTCTCGACATTCGCGCACCTTTACAGTGAGGAACCTGTCCGGATCGACCTTGACGCCCTTCTCAAGCAGGAGATAGAGATGTTCCTGAGCCGGGAGGATATCCGTTTCGAGTATATCGGGCTGGAAGGTGCGTTCGTCAATGGCCCGAGACCTCAGCTTACCCGCGTTTTCGTGAATATCATGAACAATTCAATACAGGCTGTCGAGGGTATGCGCAAGGATGCCTCCGAGAGGGGATTGCCTGCTGCTGACGGATGTATCAGGGTTTCGCTCAGGCATTCCGTCAAGGAAGGGTTCTACGACATCGTTTTCGAGGATAACGGACCGGGAGTGAAAGAGGAGGACAGGAGCAGGCTGTTTACGCCGAATTTCACTACGAAGACTGGAGGTACCGGTCTCGGGCTCGCCATAAGCCGGAGCATTATCGACCGGTGCGGGGGTGAAATTATATATTCCCGTTCATTCTCGCTCGGAGGTGCGTGTTTTACCATCCGATATCCGAAATAAATTCATATCTTTGTATTCACAAATACAATCGGGATGAAGATCAGCCAGGCTATATACGCGGGAAGTTGCACGAGGGTCGAGAGGAAACCCTCAAGGAAACTTCCCGAATTTGCTTTCATAGGACGGTCAAACGTAGGCAAGTCCTCCCTGATCAATATGTTATGCAACCATAAGAAACTGGCCCTGACATCCCAGACTCCCGGAAAGACAAAGCTCATAAACCATTTCCTCATCAATGACAGCTGGTATCTTGTGGACCTGCCGGGCTATGGGTTTGCGAAGCTTCCGGATTCGGACAGGAAAGCCATACGGGAGGTGATAAATGATTATATCTGCAATTCGGAGGAGATGGTGATGCTCTTCGTGCTGGTCGATTCGCGCCATCCGATGCAGAAGATAGATTTGGATTTCATCTCCGACCTCGGCGAGAGGGGTGTGCCTTTCGCCATCATTTTCACCAAGGGGGACAAACTGGGCCCCGTGGCGCTGGAAGCCAGGGTGCAGGAGAACTGCAATACCCTTCTCGAGAGCTGGGAGGATCTGCCGCCGGTATTCGTATCTTCGGCCGTCTCGGGCAAAGGCAGGGAAGAGATCCTCGATTATATCGGAAACGTACTGAACACTTTATAAGTTATGCAGAACGAACACAGAATGGAAATATTTGCGTGCAGGGCTTCGCAGGACTTTGCACGCAAGGTCGTCGATGAGATGAACAGAATCATCGGCGATGACGAACCCAAGATCCATCTCGGCCAGATGGAGGTAGCCCAGTTCAGCGACGGCGAATTCCAGCCGTCTTACAATGAAAGTGTACGTGGTGCAACCTGTTATGTCATCCAGTCCACGTTCCCGCCGGCAGACAACCTTATGGAACTGCTCCTCTCTGTCGATGCGGCAAAGAGGGCTTCCGCCGACAAGGTCATAGCAGTCATCCCTTATTTCGGATGGGCCAGGCAGGACCGCAAGGACAAGCCGAGAGTGTCGATCGGGGCAAAGCTGGTTGCCAATATGCTGAAGGCTGCCGGTGCCGACGGGCTGATGGTGTGCGACCTTCATGCCGACCAGATCCAGGGTTTCTTCGACATTCCCGTGAACCATCTATATGCCAGCATGGATTTCCTGAATACGATGCAGAAGCTGAAAAGGAAATTCAAGGATACTTTCACCATCGCGGCTCCCGATATGGGCGGAGCGAAGAGGGCGAATACCTATGCCAAGACCCTGCATTGCCCTGTCGTGATCTGCCACAAGACCCGTGCGAGGGCCAATGTCATCGAGCGTATCCAGCCTATCGGCGAAGTGGAAGGACGTGATATAGTGATAGTTGACGATATCATCGACACCGCTGGTACCCTGACCGAGGCGGCGAATGAACTCATCAAGAGGGGGGCCAACAGCGTCAGGGCTTTCGCCACCCACGCCGTGCTTTCCGGTCCTGCTTACGAGCGGATCGCCAACTCCGCGCTCGAGGAGGTCTATGTGACGGATACCATTCCGCTTTCGACCGATCCCGAGAAGGTGGTTCTCCAGGGCAAGATGAGGGTGGTCTCGATGGCGGGCACTTTTGCGAGGATGCTCTTGAAGGTGCAGCATTACGAGCCCATCAGCCCGGAGTTCATCATGTAAGGAAAGATTATGTGGAAGGTATTCGTAGCTGCTGTCGTTTTCGTGGGGCTGTGCGTTCTCGGGCTTGGATTCAACATCTTTTTCCGTAAGAACGGGCATTTCCCACATACCGACATCAGTACGAATCCTGATATGAGGCGCCTCGGAATCAAATGCCCGAGGCAGGAGGAACTGGAGATGCTCCGGGGAGCCGGCAAGGACGGTTCCGGCGAGGGCAGCAATGACCGCCCGGCCGCCTGCACCGGCGAATACACTGACGCCTGCAAGGGCTGCGCCCTGTACGGCAAACATTAAGTCCTGAAAACAACTAATAACCTTTGTTTTATGAAGAATAAGTTTACAAAACTGATTCTTACGGGATTCGTATTTTCTATGCTGTCTTTACAAACTGCTTTCTCCCAGACCCGGTTGACGTTTTCATATGATGTGGCCGGGAACCAGACGGGACGGACGGTTACAGTCAGTTCACCCCGGAGCATTGCGCTTCAGCCTGGTGTGGAGACTGATTTCGGTTGGTTTTCGGCCATCTCTGACAATCCGCTCGAGGTGTTTCGTGCAAGATGTACATCCGGCCGTATCCGCTACGCCCTTAAATCTCCTACGGGACAGGTTGTTTCCAGAGGAAGGGATGCCGAAATACAGTTATCCCTGTCGATGCTGGATCCCGGTGACTATACCCTGACACTTCGCCGCGGGGTGCGGAAAGATAGTTTGTTTATATCAATCAAAGAACTATAAGAGGGATTATGAGTAATAGGATACATAGATCATTGCTCTGCACCGGCTTATGCTTTCTCGGATTCTTATCCGGGATCATCTGCCAAGGTCAGGAGCATGATATTGAGAAGGATACGTATAAGGTCCCTGCCGTACCTCCGCCGTTGGAGAGGACAGAGATTGACGGCAACGGTGACACGGTGACGGTATTCTATTACCTTCCCCACGATTACGGGACCCCGGGAAAAGGGCCGGATGGAGAAAGTTCAGAGCCTTCCCCCGGAAAAGGACAACGGAATAGAGACAGGGATACCTCACGCATTGCTTTCCGTGGCCCGAACCCACAGCAGTACGACTTCGGGGAGATAGCGTTCACGGAGGACGTATCCGCCCTCGGTGGCAGGACGGTGACAGTCCCGATATTCGAGTCAACTGTGACGGGAAGCACTCCTTCTCTGTCGCTCGTGTACAACAGTCATGGCGGAGACGGGGTTGCCGGCTGGGGCTGGAACATCGGGGGTCTGTCATCGATAACAGTCTCACCGAGAAGCCTCTACTATGACTCCGCTCCGGGTCCGGCGACGCCCGACCGTCCCGATTCTGCGGTGTTCTCTCTTGACGGGGTACGCCTCATTGGGCGCCAGACCTCGACGGGCACCCTTCCGGCCTACACGCTGGAGACATCCCAGGGGAACACGTTCGTGAAGAAGGTGATGTCGGGGAGTGAGATAGGCCGCTTCCTCACTGCATCGCCCGACGGGAGCAAGGCGGGATACGGGACGGAAAGCAACGACAGCACCCGCCTGGCGTATCCGATAGACTTCCATTATGACATACACGGCTACCGTGTAGACTACGAGTATGTATCCAGCGGAGGTTCATATTATGTAACGAGCGTAAAGTACGGAGGTTACCAGCGGAACAGCCATCCGTGCAGGATAGATTTCAGCTACGAGAACCGGCAGGACCTTCCGCTTCAGTATTCCTCCGGCCGCGGCATCAGGCTGACGAAGCTCCTGAAACGGATAACCTGCATCGACGGGACGGATACTCTGAGGGTCTATACCCTGACCCACACGGTCAACGCTTCGGACGGCACTGTGCGCCTAGAACAGATCGACTGCCGCAACGGCGATGGGCACAGCCTCTGCCCGCTGACATTCAACTACGACATCACCGACGAGCCGGGAATGCAGACCGTGAGGGCGCTGGAGAAGGATAACGGCCGCTACCTGTCATCGAACTTCAATTCCCA
>JAEEGL015620502.1_pt1 | contig 15558 bp, 15 predicted proteins | sample 9134231 | NCBI WGS metagenome assembly JAEEGL01 (sample SAMN16246548, study PRJNA631951) | gut metagenome | biome: gut microbiome; feature: rumen; material: fiber-attached | host: Bos | place: Iran: Karaj | collected 2018-10
CAGCTGGCGCTGCGGGCGCGGCGGTGACTGCCGGGGCGGGTGCCGGCGCAGGGGCGGGTGCCGGCGCAGGGGTGGCCGTTGCGGCCTGGGCGAAGAATGCGTTCATTTTTTTTCTGTGCCTTTCTTTTTTACTTGTCTGACTGACATTTCTGGTCTTCGTGCAGCTGGCGGCGCCAGTCGTCGAAGCGTCCGCCGGCTATCGCCTCGCGCATTTCGCGCATGAACTCGACGAGGCGGTGCACGTTGTGGATGGTGAGCAGGCGCACGCCGAGGATCTCGCCTGCGTGGAGCAGGTGGCGCACGTAGCTGCGGGTGAAGTTGCGGCAGCAGTAGCAGCCGCAGCCATCCTCCACCGGGGAGAGGTCCCTCTCCCACTTGGCCGCCTTTATGGCGACGTTGCCGTGGCGGGTGAGGGCGGTGCCATGGCGGGCGATGCGCGTGGGAATGACGCAGTCGAACATGTCGATGCCTCGCGCGACGCATTCCGCCATCTGCGTCATCACTCCTAGACCCATGACGTAGCGGGGCTTCTCCTCGGGGAGATGCGGGGCGGACGCCTCGACGGCCTGGTACATGGCCTCCTCCGGCTCGCCGACGGAGACGCCGCCGATGGCGTATCCGTGGAAGTCCATGCCGGAAAGCGTCTCCGCGCAGTGGCGGCGCAGGTCGTCGTAGATTCCGCCCTGCACGATGCCGAACACGAGCTGGCCGGGGGCGTGGGGGGCCTCAAGGGAGGCGCGGGCCCACCTGAGGGTGGTCTCGACGCTCGTCTCGGCCCGGGCGCGCTCGCACGGCCATGGGAGGCATTCGTCGAACACCATGGCGACGTCGCTCGCGAGGACGCGCTGGATCTCCATCGACTCGCGGGGGCCAAGGAAGATGCGGCGGCCGTCGATGTGCGAGCTGAACCAGCAGCCGTCCTCGGTGAGCTTGCGCATCTTCGCGAGGGAGAACACCTGGAAGCCGCCGGAGTCGGTGAGGATGGGGCGCTGCCAGTTCATGAATCGGTGGAGGCCGCCGGCGTTCGCTATCACGTCCATGCCGGGGCGAAGGCCGAGATGGTATGTGTTGGCGAGGATGATCTCGGCGTTGTTCTCGACGAGGTCGCGCGGTTCGAGGGCCTTGACGGTGGCCTGCGTGCCGACGGGCATGAACACAGGAGTCTCGACCGGCCCGTGGGCGGTCCAAAGCCTTCCCACGCGGGCGCGCGAGTGCGCGTCCGTCGCTAGAATCTCGAATTTTCCTGGCATGGAAGGCTTGTTCATGTGGGGCGAAAAGTAAACCATAAAACGGGGTGGAAATCAAGCATTTTCGCGAATCGCATTTTTTCGCTCCATTCTGCTCCGATTTATGCTATACTATATGCCTTTGACCGCCGAGGGTAGCGCGTGTGTGCGAGAGCAGGCGGGGAAACGAAGAGAGAAAAGGAATGGAGCAGATAAGGATCAAGGCGGAGGTCCGTACCGAGATGGGTACGGCGGCAGTCCGCCGTCTTCGCCGGGCCGGCCTGGTGCCAGCCTCGGTGATGAGCATGGACAAGAGTGGGACGAAGCTCATAAAGTTCAACGCCCACGAGTTCCTGCTGGCGATGCGCGGCCGCAGCGGAAAGCAGCTGCTGGTCACGCTCGACATGAACGGCACGGAGGTTTCGGCCCTTCTGCGCGAGATGCAGAACGACGTGCTGGCCGGCACCCCGATACATGTTGACTTCAGCGAGGTCTCGCTCTCGCAGAAGGTGCGCGTGACGGTGCCTCTGCGCCTGACGGGCGAGGCCGTCGGCGTGAAGCTCGGCGGCGGCGTGCTGGAGCAGGTGCTGCGCTCCGTGGAGGTCGAGTGCCTCCCCACGGACATCGTGGAGAAGTTCGACGTCGATGTTTCGGCGCTCGGGCTCGACCAGACGCTCTTCGTGCGCGATCTGCAGCTTGGCGACAAGTTCACCCTCGTCACCCGCGGAGAGCTGGCGGCGGCCGTGGTCAAGGCGCCGGAGGGCGCCGACGCTGCGGCTGCGGGCGCGGAGGCCGGAGAGAAGGCCCCCGAGGTGATCAAGAAGGGCAAGGAGGACGCAGCCGCGAAGGCGGAGGCGAAGAAGTAGTTCCCAAGTTCCGGTGCTTTGATGAAGATTGTAGCAGGACTAGGCAACCCGGGCGCGGAATACGCGAACACGCCGCACTCCATCGGCTTCGAGGTGGTGGATGCGCTGGCGCGCTCGCTCGGCGTCCAGTGGAGGGCCTCGTCCTCGTTCAAGGGCGAGCTCGCGTCGGGAACGCTCGGCGGCGTGAAGGTGATGCTGGTGAAGCCGGCCACGTTCATGAACCTGAGCGGCGACTGCGTGGCGCCCGTGGCGCGATACCACAACGCCGCAGTGGAAGACCTGCTGGTCGTCTCGGACGACATCGACCTCCCCGTCGGGAGGGTTCGCGTGCGCGTGGGCGGCTCGGCGGGCGGCCACAACGGGCTGAAGAGCGTGATCGAGCGCGTCGGCTCGGCGGACTTCGTCAGGCTGCGCATAGGCGTGGGCCGCGACTCGCGGAACCGCGCGAACGTGATCGGGCACGTGCTCGGCAAGTTCGCGCCGGAGGACCGACGGGTCATGGACGAGGTCGTGGAGGAGGCCGTCAAGGCGATCGGAACGATAGAACTTGAAGGTGCAGAAACCGCTATGAACCGGTACAACGGCTGGACGGCAGCGTCCGCCGGAGCCGGGAAGGAAAACGACAAATGAAAAAGTACGATGGACTTTACATCTTCGCCGGTCAGGCGAAGGACGACGTTCTGGACTCCCAGATCCAGAAGGCGGTCGCCGAGGTGACGCGCCTTGGCGGCAGCATCCTCAGCCAGGAGGTGCTCGGCAAGCGCGTGTTCGCTCACCGCATGCGCAAGCGCGAAAGCGGCGTCTATGTGCTGGTGCGCTTCGAGCTGGACCCTCAGCTGGTCAAGGACCTCGTTAACCGCTACCGCCTCGTGGAGGAGGTGTTCCGCGTCCAGATCCTGGCCGTGGACGAGCGTCGCGAGGCCATTCTCGCCGCCCAGGCCGAGGAGGCCGCGAAGCGCGAGGAGCTCAGGGCGCAGAGGGAGGCCGCCGACGCGGAGACCGTTGCCGCCGACGCGGAGTGAACAGAGAGGCGGAGAGTTGAACATGCCCTCTTTCAACAAAGTGATCCTCATGGGCAACCTGACGCGGGACCCTGAGGTCCGCGCGGTTGGCATGAACGCCACCAAGGTCTGCCGCTTCGCCCTCGCCCTCAACGAGCGGCGCAGGGACCGCAACGGCAACGTGGTGGACATACCGACGTTCGTGGAAGTTGACGCGTGGGAGAAGCTCGCGGAGCTCTGCGGGCAGTATCTGCGCAAGGGGCGGTCGGTGCTCGTCGAGGGCCGGCTGCAGATGGACACATGGGAGAAGGACGGCCAGAAGCACCAGAAGCTTAAGGTCCGCGCCATGACCGTGAAGTTCCTCCCCCTGCCGGCTCCCAACCAGAGCCGGCTCACCGGGGAGCCCATCAAGATCAACGCTCCGGCGCCGAGCGCCCAGCAGGGCGAATGCGAGGGCTATGACGACGAGCCGCCGTACATGCCGTTTTGACAAGACAACAACAAAGAAGGAACTAGATTATGGCATACCAGAAGAAGAGCGATCGCACCGACCGCGACGAGCGCGGAGACTTCGCCGCCCATCGCCGTCCGTCGATCCCCGCCAACGACAAGATCGACCTCAACGACATAGAGGTGCTCAAGCGCTACGTCACGGAGTACGGGAAGATCATCCCCGCCCGCGTGACGGGCGTCACGGCGATGCAGCAGCGCCAGATCAAGAAGGGCGTCCGCCGCGCGCGCAACATGGGTCTCATGGCCTGAGAAAGGAACGCGCAAGATGACTAAGATGACAGAAGTTATGCTGATGGCCGACGTGAAGGACCTCGGCAAGTCGGGCGCGATCGTCAAGGTCGCCGCGGGCTACGCGCGCAACAAGCTGCTGCCGCAGGGCCTCGCGGCGCCTGTGACCGAGGCGTCCAAGCGCAGGCTCGCGAAGCTCGAGGCGCAGCGCGCCGAGGAGCGCAGGGTCCGCAAGGCCGCCGCCGAGGCGCTCGCGTCCAAGCTCACGGGCCTCTCCGTGACCGTGAACGCGCAGACCGTAGATGGCAAGAAGCTGTACGGCAGCGTGAAGGCGACGGACATCCTCGCCGCCATCGAGGCCGACCGCGGCGTCAAGTTCGAGCGTTCGCAGATCAACCTCCCCGACCATCTCAGGGAGGTGGGCACCTACGACGCGAAGATCGACCTCGGCGACGGCGTCGCCGTGCCGTTCAAGGTCTGGATCGTCGATGCCTCCGCGACCGAGCAGGCGTAGCCAGGCGGGAGACGGGCCGGGCGGCCATTTCCCCGTCCGGCTCGTTTCTCGAATTTAGCTATTGCATTGTATCCGCGAATGGAGTATAATAATGCCGTTTTGCGAGGTCTAGGCTTCGCCGAACACTGTCCGACGCTTGAAAATGACCAGTAATGTTTACAGATTGACGAAGTTCGTCGTGCTCTCCGTGCTGCTCTGCGGCATGGGCGGGTGCACCTTCATCGAGAAGCTGCTGAACAACGGCGGGAACGACCCGCAGCAGCACGAGCCAGACGTGAAGCCCGAGCGCTGGAACGGGCCGCGCGTGCGTCCGGGCATCGCGCTCGGCATCACGGTGACGGCGTCTGGCGTGGCCGACCGCCACTCGAAGCAGTACTTCGTCGATGCGGAGGGCCGCATCACCATGGAGCTGGTCGGGTCGCTGAAGGTTGACGGTCTCACCCTCATAGAGCTCCAGCAGAAGATTGCCGGCGCGTACAAGGAGTACTACGTCGATCCCAGCGTCACGGCGACGTTCATCTACCAGGCGGGGCAGAACATGGTGTCGCCCTGGGGCACGGTCACGATTCTCGGCGAGGTGCGCAAGCCGGGCCCGGTTGACATGCCCTCTACCGAGGAGCTGCAGCTGACGCGCGCGATCCAGCTCGCGAGCGGGCTCACCTCCATCGCCGACAGGCGGCGCATCCAGGTGTCGCGCCGCATGGACGACGATTCCATAAAGAAGTTCTACATCAACCTGAACGAGATCGGCGAAGACGGGCTTTCCGAAAAGGACATGAAGCTCAAGGCCGGCGATGTCGTCTGGGTTCCGATGTCGTGGTACTGATTTTTTTAATGCAAAGGAGAAAAACAATGACAGTTCAGTTGAAGAAAATGGTGGCGACCGGCGCGTTCGCGCTGTTCGCGGTTGCGCTTGTCGCGGCGGAGGCCGCACCGTCTCAGACGATGCAGCGTTCCGAGTGGCTGGCGAAAGTGGGCGAATGCGCCAAGAGCGCGGACGCGATGTCGGACGTGATGTCGAAGCTGTCGCCTGCCGATCAGGTTGCCCTGATCTCCGAGGTGAACTCGGCCATCGACAAGATGCCGGGCTCCAAGGAGCAGAAGGCCGCAGCCTACGTCAACGCAAACATGGCGGGCCTCAAGGCCGCTATGGCGCAGAACAAGGACAAGAAGGCCGCCAACGACGTTCTTGCCGAGATCTACGCCACGGTTCCTCCGGAGATGCTCACCGAGCTGGGCGAGCGCCTCGCCAAGGGCCCGCTGAACAGGGGCACGATGGACCAGGCGACGTTCATTACGATTTCGACCAACGCCCTCCACACCATCAACTCGCGCTGCGAGAAGGCCGAGAACGCCGGGGTGCGCGAGACGCTCGCGGCCGTAGCGTTCCTGCTCGCGTCCAACGAGAAGAACCCCTCGCAGGATCTCATCAACACGATGCTCTCCCAGATGGGCGACTCCAAGACCCGCGACCTCGCGGCCAACGAGTGGATCAAGCCCGCCCTCGGCATCGGCGGCGACCAGACATACGACCCGATGCTTGGCGCGGCCAACGCCGGCGAAGAGCCCGACAGCGCCGTGGTCGATTCGATTCTCGGAGAGCCCGGCCTGCCCCCCGCAGTGCAGCACACGGGCGGCAATGACGTGACGGTCGCAATGCTCGGCGAGCTTACAACGGGTTCCGACACGCCTGCCGGCCGCATGGGCGCAGGTGCCTTCGAGGCGCCGACCATCGCCGGCGTCGGCCCGAACGAGCTTCCGTCCGACATCGGCCTGAACCGCGTTCCCCGCGGCTACATGAGCGGCAAGAGCGAGAATGGAGAGTACAACCCGTACTACACGAGAAACCGCGGCGACAAGCCCGGCAGCGGCGGGTATGACGGCCAGGGGCTCTCCGCGTGGTGATTCTACAGAAGGGAAGCAGTCAATGAAAAAGCTGATACTTGGTTCGGCCATAATGGCGTCCTTCGGTCTGTGCTTCGCAGCCGAAATCCTCAATCACGGCGACGGCAGCGAGGCTAGCAAGCCCCGGGGCTTCCGCTTCATGGACGGGCATCTCACGATCAAGCCCTACGTCGCGCTCTCGTACACGTACGACTCCAACGTCGATACGTCGCACCACAGCGAGCCCGACAGCATATTCAGCGTCACTCCCGGCGCCAACTTCACCTGGAAGGAGGAGCGCTGGGAACTCGTCGGCACGCTCTGGTACCGCTACAACGCCTATCTTGACGACAACAGCCACCTCGGCGAGAGCAGCTATGGCGAGAGCCTTGCTTACCAGTGGTCCAACGTCGGCGAGGACCGCCGCGGCTGGAACCTGAAGCTTGCCGAGCGCTATGCGTACTACATCGCGAACGACGACATCACGTCCGGCGGCCGCGGCGTGTGGCGCGACCGCGAGAAGCTCGACCTCACCGGCGTCCTCGAGCGCCGCTTCACCGAGCGCTGGCACGCCGATCTGATGGGGCAGTACAACTGGCTCGACTATAAGAACGACACCGGCAAGTACGCGCCTCTCTATGGCTGGTCGCAGCGCGCCGTCGGCCTTGAGGCCGGCTTCGTCGCCTCCGCCTGGACTGACATCCTCATTGCCGGCGGCTACAACGACTTCACGCAGAAGAAGGGCCGCGGCCGCAGGAACTACAGCAACAGCAGCCACGTGTGGTCGGTGCAGGCCGGTCTCGGTTCGCACATGACCGAGAAGATCACGTACCGCGCGCTCATGGGCGTCTCCCAGCTCTCCTACGGCGGCCACAGCGACACGGACTGCGGCTGGACCTACCAGCTCTCCGCCAACTGGCGCGCTCGCCGCGACCTGAGCTTCACGGTGCTCGGCAACAGCTACTACCAGCCGTCCGAGCGTTCGCTTGGCCAGGCGGTCAAGGTGTACGCCCTCTCCGGCGGCGTCTCCTACCTCACGCTCGGCGATCGCGTCACGCTTCACGGCAACGTTTCCTGGCGTCTTGAGGAGAACGTCTATTCGGACCGCTACCTCGCCCGCTACAACGACTACGACGAGTACCTCCTCTCCGCGCGCGTTGGCGCCGACTACACGATCAACCGCTGGGTTTCGCTGTATGCCAACTTCACGTGGGAGCAGAACTGGTGCGAGAGCCACAGCAACTACGACTATGACCGCTTCCGCGGCACTGTCGGCATGCGCTTCCACTACTAATCAAGCATGACTGGCGGACGCGAGCGTGGTTAGATGATTCAGAAGTTCATCTCGAAGTATGGCCTGGCAACGCATCTTGCACTGCTGGCCGCCGTCCCGCTCGCGTTCGCGCCGTTTCTCTCCGCCGCTGCGCTAGGTTCAGTCATTCTGTGGCTGACGGCGTTTGCGGCGGTGTGGCTTTTCACTGAGCCGAGCCTTCGCAGGGGAGAGCACATCTCCACTTCAAGGCGTCGGCTCTACCGCGAGATGATCGCGGATCCTTTCTTCTGGTTCGCGCTGATGGGCGTCATCTACGCCATGGTGCGATGGCTCAACTCCGGAATGTCCATCGCCTACAACGCGGAGGAGGCCGAGTGGGCCGTGTCTCCGCCTTCGGTCGAGGGGCTGCCGGCTTCCGCCGGGGCGAGCGGTTTTCTTTTCTTCGCGGTGACGCTTGCGGTCGTGGTCGTGGCTCTCGGCCTCAGAAACGGCGTCGGACGCGCGGCGAGAATAGAGTTCGGGCTGGCGGGATTCATGGTCGCGGGCATGGGCGGCCTTGCGGCGGCGATATGCGCGTGCGCCGGCGTAAAGCAGTTTGTCTCCGCTTCGATCGCCGGATTCGCCGACGAGCCGTTCTGGGCGTCTTCGTTCGGCGTCTGGCTTGTGGTCGGCGTCGCCTCCGCTGCGGCGGGCGAGGTCGAGCGCTGGGTGCACGCCCGCATTCCATATCTTATTGGCGTTGTCGGCAACGTAGCCGGGCTTTACTTCTTCGCGCCTTCGATGGTTGCGGCGGCGTGGGGCGCATTCGCCCTCGTCGTGTTTCTTATCGGAATTCTGTTCGTCAAGCGAAACTCCACTTCGGGCACGATGGCTAGATACGCCATCGTCGTGGTGGCGGGGGCCGTGGTGCCGATATTCATGGTCATGTCGTTCATGGACGCCTCTTTCTCAGAGACCAAATACGCCAGCCTCGTGAATCTTCCCATCGCGCTCCCAGAATCGTACCACGGGATGTCTGAGGCCCTCTCGCGCATATCGAAGGAGATGTGGACCTCCCATCCATGGTTCGGCGTCGGCCTCGGTGCATTCCCGCTTCACGTGCCTTTCATCGCCGACAAGGCAGAGTGGGCCCTTCTGCCCGTGCGTCCGGAGTTCGCCCCGAACGGCTACTGGACCATCCTGGCGGAGCGCGGCCTCACCGGTTGCACCGTGCTGGCCGTCGGGGTTGGAATACTTGTCGTCTCATACGTCCTCCGCTTCATTGGCGGCTACAGGTGCTTCAAGAACGAGGACGAGGTGGGCGCGTTCGTGTTCTACGTGCCGCCGGTCGCCTGGATAGCCCCTGTCGCCCTGATACTGTTTGCGGTCGAGGCGTTCCTTTCCCCCATATTCGGCGCGTCGCCTTTCCTTTTCGCCTTAACAATGCCACTCGCCCTTGCGGCGTCGTCCTTTCCAAAGATGAGGGCTCGGCGCAGCTCGGAGACTGACGGGCAGCATAACGACACAGCGTCTTCGGAGAAGTGAAATCATGGCCTCATCATCATCGTCCTCGACATACGGGAAGCAGCCGTTGTACTATGGAACGGCGCAGAGTTCCCCCATATACTACGGTTCCGCCCAGCCTGCCTACTACGGCGGGTCTGCGCCGTACTACTACGGCGGCGGGGCCTACGGCGGCCAGGGCGGCGGACAGGACGCCGACTCGCTCGTTGGCACCATCACGCTAGGCCGCGTGCTGCGCGTGATCTCGCAGCGCTGGATTTCCATCCTCGTCTTCCTTCTCGTCGGCCTCGTCGCGGCGTTCGCCGTGTACCGCATATCCCCGACCATCTATGAGGCGAAGAGCGAGTTCACGATGGACATCCGCCGCCAGAAGAACCTGGGAATGAACTCCAGCGCGGACATGGACTCCTGGGGCGGAAACTACGGCGAGATCTTCAACACGCGCCTCTCCGAATGGCGTTCGGACAAGATCGTCTCGAAGATCATCCAGCAGTACCGGGCAAACTTCCCCGCCTCCACCGTCACCGACAAGGAGATCATATCCACCCTCGGCGACTCCGAGCTTGAACTGGTGCGCAATTCACGCCTGATCACGATCGCCGTGCGCTCCACTTCGCCACAGCTCGCCGCATCGCTCGCGAACGCCTACGCGGCCGCGATCGAGTCGTTCACCGACGACGAGAACAAGGCCCGCTGCGACAAGGCCGTTGAGCGCATCACCGAGCAGCTCGCCAAGCAGCGCCGCGTTGACGACGACATCTCGAAGCGGCTTCTGAAGTTCCGCACGGAGAACAAGATAGACGATCTGCAGTCCACCCGCACCATCATCGACCAGTCGCTGCAGAAGACGACCGCCGACATGCTGCGCTTCAACACCGACATGACTGCGGCGGCGGAGTGGGTGGCCGTGCTGGAGAAGGCGCAGGCCAACCCGGAGGACTTCGCGTCCCTGCCGTCCTCCGTGCCGCGCTCCACCGAGATCGGCAGCGCCTACACCGTGCTGCAGCAGACGCAGCTCGCTCGCAACCAGCTTCTCGCAACGTTCACGAAGCAGCACCCTGCCGTCAAGGCCAAGGAGAAGGAGCTCGAGGCCGCGAAGGCGTCGTTCGTCGAGGCCGTCTCGCACGCCCTCTCCACGGCGCGCGGAAACCTCAACGCGATCAAGAACCAGCTCGCCGTCAACGAGAAGCGCAGCGAGAAGCTGAAGAACGACCTCGCCAACATCACGCAGAAGATCGTCTCGGCCGACTCCGGCCTGAAGCAGCTCGTCAAGGAGATGGAGGTCTCGACCGCAATCCTCAAGGACCTCTTGCAGAAGGAGAACGAGGCGCGCATCATCGCCGAGCAGAATAACGAGATCATCCGCGTTGGCCGCCCCGCCACGGTGCCGTCCAAGCCGATCCTCCCCAACCCAGTCGTGATATTCGCGGCGGGCGCGGCGCTCTCGATCGCGCTGGGACTCCTTTTCGTGCTCGTGCTCGACCACCTGGAGGACACCATCGTGTCCCTTCAGGACATCGAGGGCCGCCTCTCGCTCAAGGTGCTCGCCGTGCTTCCGCATGTGCGCGGAAAGAAGCGCGAGCAGGTGGCGAAGTTCATCATCCAGAACAAGTACTCGCAGTTCGCCGAGTCGCTTGCCGGCCTCCGCAACCTGCTAGACTCGCCGCGCTACCAGTCGATGTCCCAGTGCCTCCTGCTGATGTCCACCCAGCCCGGCGAAGGCAAGACCATCACCTCCTGCTCGCTCGCGATCTCCAGCGCTCTCGCCGGCCGCCGCACGCTGCTCGTTGACTTCGACATGCGCCGCCCCCGTCTTGCGAGGGTGTGGGGCATCACTGACCTCGACGTTGACCACTCGTTCTCGCACTACCTATCCCGCAAGGACGGTGCACGCGACTTCAAGACGCTCATCAGGAGCACCGACGTTGAGCACCTCGACGTCATCGTGTCCCTCCCGCCCGACAACGTCAACCCGGCGTCCGTCATGGGCTCGCAGGTGGTGCCCGACTTCTTCAAGTGGGCCCGCTCGAACTACGACCGCATCATCATCGACTCGCCGCCTTTCGGCATCGTCGGCGACGTGATGACGCTCGCCTCTATGGTGGATTCCGTCATGATCATGTGCTGCCCCGACCGTACGCACTTCAAGCCCATCAAGCACGCAGCCCGCCAGCTAGGCGAGGCCGGCGCAACGGTCATCGGCATCGTCGTCAACGACGTGGAGATGGGATCCTCCTCCGCGTTCTCCCATTCCGGCCACGCCTACGGCTACAGCAAGTACGGCGGCGGGTACGGCGGCTACGGCGGCTATGGCGGCTACGGCGGCTATAGCGGCTACAGCGGCAACTACAGCCCGTACTCCCCATACGCGCCGCGCAAGTCCAAGGACAAGGGGAATGCGGCCGATGGCGGAAAGACCAAGGACGGCCAGCCGGCCGGAGACGCCGCCCAGCCCGATTCCGCAGGCGCGGACTCCGTCAAGGGAATCGTAGATGACGAATAGGCGGTTCATAGTCACCGGCGGCGCCGGATTCATAGGCTCCGCCCTCGTGCGCCACCTCGTGCGCGACCTCGGAGCGTCGGTTCTCGTCGTTGACAAGCTGACCTACGCCGGCGTGCCCGAGTCGCTGAGCGAAGTCGGCCTCGATTCCGCCACGCTGGCCTCCTCGAACCCGCGCCTCTCGTTTCTGAAGGCCGACATCTGCGACACCGCCGCGATGGCCGGCGCTTTCGCCGAGATGCGCCCTCATTCGATATTCCACCTTGCGGCCGAGTCGCACGTGGACCGCTCCATCGACGGTCCGGGCGAGTTCGTGCGCACAAACGTCACCGGAACCGCGAGCCTCCTCCAGGCGGCCCTGGCCTACTGGAAGGGGCTCCCCGCCGCCTCCGACGGCGAGCCTTCGCGCGAGACGTTCAGGTTCCAGCACATATCGACGGACGAGGTGTACGGCGCGCTCGGCGAGACTGGGTTCTTCACCGAGAACACTCCCTACTCCCCCCATTCGCCGTATTCCGCGTCGAAGGCCGCGTCGGACCATCTCGTCCGCGCCTGGCACGACACCTACGGCCTCCCCACGCTCATCACCAACTGCTCGAACAACTACGGCCCGTACCACTTCCCGGAGAAGCTCATCCCGCTTGTGATCCTCAACTGCCTCGACGGCAAGCCCCTCCCCGTTTACGGCAAGGGCGCGAACGTGCGCGACTGGCTCTACGTTGACGACCACGTCTCCGCGCTCTGCCTGGTGAACGCGAAGGGCGTCCCCGGCGAGACGTACAACGTGGGCGGGCACAACGAGCGCACTAACCTCGAAGTTGTGCAGACCGTCTGCCGCATACTCGACGATCTGCGCCCGAGGGACGGCGCGAAGTACGAGGACCTCATCACATTCGTCGCCGATCGTCCGGGACACGACCTTCGCTACGCGATCGACTCGTCGAAGCTAATGAACGAGCTTGGATGGCGCCCGTCGCGCGATTTCGACATCGGCATCCTTGAGACGGTTCGCTGGTACCTCGACAACAAATGGTGGTGGGGGCCGATCCACGAGAAGAAGTACTCGGGCGAACGCCTGGGAACCTTGAAGGGGTGAGGCGCATGGTTCTTGCCCTGCCGCAGACGTCTGCCCCGCTGAAGGGGACGGTTAAGGTGCCGGGGGACAAGTCGCTTGCGCATCGTGCGGCGCTGTTCGCCGCGCTTGCGGAGGGCGAAAGCGAGGTTGGCAACTACCCCGACAGCGGCGTAACCCGCGCCATGCGCGGGGCGCTGGAGTCCCTTGGCGTCCCCTCCAGCCTGGAGAGCGGCATGCTTCGCGTAAATGGCAACGGGATGCGTCCTTTCCCAAATTCAGGCGCAACCGCCTTCTGCGGCAACTCCGCAACCACGATCCGCCTTCTCGCGGGAGCGGTGGCGGCCACACGCTCCGCAGCAGTTCTTGACGGCAGCGAGGGGCTGCGGAAGCGCCCGATGGACCGCATAGTCGAGCCGCTTCGCCGGATGGGGGCCAAGATGGAGTCCACGCACGGCTACGCCCCCCTGCGCATTGATCCCGCCGTGCTTGAGGGTTGCGAATACGAGCTTCCCGTCGCTTCCGCCCAGGTGCTGAGCTGCCTTCAGATCGCGGCCCTTGGCGCGAAGGGTGAAAGCCGCTTTTTCGTGGGCGCCCCCGTGCGCGACCACACGACGCGCATGCTGCGGGCGATGGGCGCACAGGTGGCCGATTCGGGAAAAGAGGTCATTGTGGAAGGGCTGGAGAGACCTCTCGCGCCGCTGCACGGCACGCTTCCGGGAGACATTTCGTCCGCAGCCTTCCTGTTCGTCGCCGCGGCTATCGTGCCAGGCAGCAGGATAACCGTCGAGGGCGTGGGCGTGAACCCCACCCGCACCGGCATCCTGGATGTTCTTTCAAATATGGGCTGCGGCGTCAAGCTGGAAAACGAGCGCGATGATATGGGCGAGCCGGTGGCGGACGTGACGATTTCCGCCGCCCCGCTGCGCGCCGTGGAGGTGGGCGGCGATCTCGTGGTGCGCTCCATCGACGAGTTCCCCGCCATCGCCGCCGCCGCCGCGTTCGCCGAGGGACGCACCGTGGTGAGGGACGCGAAGGAGCTTCGCTACAAGGAGACGGACCGCATAGCCGCGATCGTCTCGCAGCTGCGAGCGCTCGGCGCCGAGGCCGAGGATTTCGACGACGGATTCGCTGTCGTCGGCGGCACGCTGAAGGGCGGCGTCGCCCGCGCCGGCGGCGACCACCGCATCGCGATGGCCATGGCCGTGTGCTCGCTGCGCGCGCCGGTCGAAGTGGAGGGCGCCGAGATACTCGCGGAGTCGTTCCCTTCGTTCGTGCCGACGCTGGAGGGCCTTGTGCGATGACGCGCCGCCGTCCAGCGGACGCGCGTAGAGGCTCCGCGCTCGTCATGGTGATATGGACCATCGCGGTTCTCTCCATAATGGTGGTGAGCTTTGCGGTGGAGGCAAAGCTCCAGACGGCCGCCAACGTCTATATGCGCGAGCGCGTTCACATGGACCATCTCGTCGAGGCCGGACGCGTTCTGGCGGAGATGGTGATCGCGACCCACCAGAGCGTACCGGACTATTCGGAGGACGAGGATATCGACAAGCTGCTCGAGGATGATCGCTGGCTCCAGGAGAAGCGGCAGCTCAAGCAGACCGGATCGTCCGCGACCATAGGCCCGATCGTCGTTGACGAGAAGATAGACGAGACCCTTCTTTCTTCCCTCTCGTCTCGTGGCATATCCTCAGAGTCCGAACTGGAGGGCCGCGGCTCCGTAACCGTCCAGATAGAGAGCGTGGGCGGGGGCGACGGCGGCGGACCCAAGTTCAACATCAACAATCTCTACCCGAAGGGGAATCCGCACTACGCCGAGATATGGGAGAACATCCTCTATTGGGCAGGAGTTCCCGAGGACGACCACGCATACTTCATGAACGCCTGGATCGACTGGCGCGACGACGACGACGTGAAGATGGGCGACTACGGCGACAACAGCAACGAAGGCGGCGAGAAGCAGTACTACGAGGATCTCTGCGAGGAGAACGAGGAGGAGGTGTACAAGCCCAGGAACGGTCCCATCCCGGACCTCAAGGAGCTGGCGAAGCTCGGCCCGTTCCGCGAACACCCCGGCCTCCTCACCGGCGGCGTGTACAACCCGGAGGCGAAGGAGGAGGATCAGATAGTCGTCTCCAACATCACCGAGGTGCTCACCGTCTTCGGCGGCGACAAGATCAACATAAACCTCGCATCCAAGGAGGTCCTGATGTGCATTCCGGGCATCCGCTCCACCGACGATCCGGAGGACCCCGAGGACGCCGATCTGATCTCCCAGGCCATCATCGACTGGCGCAGCGGCATCGACAAGGACGGCAACGCAGTTGACCTCGAGGAAGAGGAGACCGGCACCCTCATCAAGGACTGGAGCAAGCTCAAGGAGATCACCTCCGACGAGATCGGCAACGAGGCCCAGGAGTACATCGGCTACACCGGCGGCCAGGGCGACGGCGCCCTCTACCGCATCACGATCACCGCCGAGTCGATGGGCATGAAGCACGTCGTAAAGGCAAAGGCGACCATAAAGGAGTCGCGTCCAGTATATCTTGAATGGGCCGAAGACCCCTAATGCAGAAAGGAAGATACATGAACACCCCTAGATTTGCGATGAACTCCCTCGCCGTCACGTTCGCCGCATTCGCGGTCGCGGGCTGCGCGCTGGCCGCCGAGGGAATCGGTTTCCCGAAGCCTGGCGCGGAGGCGGCGAAGACGATCCGCGCGGACTTCAAGACGCCGCCGCCCGGCTACGGCGAGGTGCCGTTCTGGTGGTGGAGCGGACGCGATCCGCTCAACAAGGAGCGCATGCTCGAGCAGATCGAGGAAATCCACAAGGCCGGCATCGCCGGCGTGCAGGTGAACTACTCGCACTACCGTTCGGGGGCGTGGCCGACGCAGGACTCCACCCCGGCGCTCTTCACCGACGAATGGTGGGACTTCTTCTCGTTCGCCGCGCAGGAATGCGGCAAGCGCGGCATGGG
>JAEEGL012927173.1_pt1 | contig 15557 bp, 15 predicted proteins | sample 9134231 | NCBI WGS metagenome assembly JAEEGL01 (sample SAMN16246548, study PRJNA631951) | gut metagenome | biome: gut microbiome; feature: rumen; material: fiber-attached | host: Bos | place: Iran: Karaj | collected 2018-10
AGAGGCCGAAAGAGTAAAATTAGCTAAAGAATTACAAAAACAAGCAACTGGAAAAACCTTATTTGTACTAGATGAGCCAACTACTGGATTACATACTGATGATATCAAGCGTTTACTTGCAATTTTACAAAAAATAGTAGATAATAATGATACTGTGATAGTTATTGAACATAACCTAGATGTCATTAAAACAGCTGACTATATAATTGATTTAGGACCTGAAGGTGGAGATGATGGTGGTTGTGTTGTTGCTACTGGAACACCTGAAGAAGTTGCTAAAGTAAAAGGCTCATACACAGGAGAGTTTTTAAAGAAAGTATTATGAGGTAATTTATGAAATTATTAATAAAAGAAAAAAATAAATATCGTATTAATAAACTAGTAGAATGGTTACTATATATGGCTGGATACACATTAGTATTTATATTAGTAACTAGTTTCTTTGATAGTATTTATATCGATTCTAATCATTTAATTATTTGGTCTTTTATTATTGTAGTTGTTACTTATATTTTAAATAAAACTATTAAACCAGCATTAGTAACTTTAACAATACCAATAACTGGTCTAACTCTAGGATTATTTTATCCATTTATAAATGTCTTTATTTTAAAAATAGTAGATTGGTTATTAGGAAAACATTTTGAAATTAAAAGTATACTTATACTATTCTTTGTAGCTATATTATTATCTATAGCTAACTTTGTTATTGAAAGAATAATAGAGAGTAGTATTAGAAGGTTAAAGAAACGTCATGGATAGTATTGCATTAGATTTAGGTTTTATTAAAATATATTGGTATTCTATATTTATTCTTTTAGGATTACTTGTAGGAGTAACAATAATATTAAGAGAAGCTAAAAGAAAGAATATAAAAGAAGATTTTATAGTAGATACATTATTCTTTGGAATATTATTTGCTATTATTGGTGCTAGATTGTACTATGTATTATTCAACTTACCTTATTATTTGAATCATCCCAGTGAAATAATAATGATTTGGAATGGTGGACTTGCTATTCATGGAGGAATAATATTTGGTTTAATCACTATAATTTATATGTGCAAAAAATATAAAGTAGATATTATTAAACTATTAGATATCTTAGTAATAGGATTAATAATAGGTCAAGCCATAGGAAGATGGGGAAATTTCTTTAATAGTGAAGCTTATGGATCAATTGTTTCTTTAAGAGCTCTACAAAGTGTTGGAATCCCTAAATTCATAATAGATGGTATGTATATTGATGGGTCATATCATCATCCTACATTTTTATATGAATCTATTCTTTGTTTTATTGGATTTATTATTTTAATGATTAATAGAAAAAGCTTTAAAACAGGAGGAGCTTTAGGATTCTACTTAGTATGGTATGGAGCAGTAAGATTCTTTATAGAAAGTTTAAGATTAGATTCTTTAATGTTAGGTAGTTTAAAAGTAGCTCAAATTATTTCAATAATATTTATAATAATTGGTATATATTATTTGTTTATCTATAAATCGGAGGTGCAGAAGAATGAATAAAAAAGTTGTTGTATTTGGAGGAGGAACAGGAATTTCTTACCTTTTAAGAGGATTAAAAGATTTTCCAATTGATATTACTGCTGTTATTACAGTATCAGATAACGGACGTTCTACAGGAAGACTTAGAGAAGAATTCCATACACCAGCAGTTGGTGATATCAGACAAGTTGTTACAAATTTATCCTCAACTGATGAACCAATTAAAAAGATGTTATCTTATCGTTTTAAAACATCAAGTGATTTAAATGGTCATGCTTTAGGAAACTTAATATTAACGGCTATGTTAGATATTACTGGTTCTCTTAGAGAATCTATTGCTAGTTTAAGCAAAATACTAGATGTTAGACATACAGTTCTTCCTATTTCAGAAGATGCTAATTTAACACTTATGGGAGAAGATGAAAAAGGTAATATTATTGAAGGAGAAGAAGAAATAACTCAATCTCCTAATAAAATAAAAAGGATCTTCTATAAAGAAGAGCCAGAAGTATTACCAGAAGTAATAAAAGCTATTAATGAAGCTGATTTAGTAATATTATCTATGGGTAGCTTATATACTTCTATTTTACCTAATGTTATGTGTAAAGAAGTAGTATTAGCCCTAGAAGATACTAAGACTCCAATTATGTATGTATGTAATGCTGTATCTCAACCTGGAGAAACTGATGGATTCAAAGTATCAGATCATATAAAAATGCTAAATAATTATTTAGGAGAAAGACATGTTGATGTTGTAATTGCTTCAAATACAAAAATTCCTAAACATATAGCTAAAAAATATGAAACTGAGGAACAAAAAGACCCAATCTTAATAGATTATAAGGAGTTAGAAGAGTTAGGTGTTGAACTAATAGAAGATGATCTTATAGTTATTGAAGATAATATTATTAGACATGATAGTCTAAAAGTTAGTTCATTAATCTTCTCTTACTTAATTAGAAGATAATGTCTTATACTACTGATATTAAACATGAAATTACTAAAATTGAGTCTAGTTCTTCAGAAATGATTGCTGAATTATCTGGTTTCTTAAGAAATAATAGTGATATACATAATGGAATAATTGAAACAACATCTGAAAAATTAAATGTCTTAGAAAGATTTCAATACTTTATTAAAGAGTTATATCAAATAGATAGTGAAATTATTACTATTAAGAATGTTAACTTTAGTAAGAATGATCTATATGAATTAAAAATAACTAAAGATGTTAATAAAATATTAAAAAATATTGGTTATTATGATGAAAATAATCATTATTTAGAGACAGCTCCTACTTACATCGTAGGAGGAAATGAAGAAATTAGATCTTATTTAAGAGGAGTATTCTTATGTAGTGGAAGTATTAATGATCCTAAGACTTCTAGATATCATATGGAACTATTAATACCTACACCAGAAGAAGCTGTTTTTGTTCAACAATTATTAAATATATTTGATTTAAATGCTAAAATTATAAATCGTGATAAAGGTTATATGATTTATATAAAAGAAGCTGAAAAAATAAGTGACTTTTTAAAGATAATAAAAGCCAACAAAGCAGTTTTATATTTTGAAGATATAAGAGTATATCATGATAAAAAGAATAAGACTAATCGTCTTAATAATTGTGAACAAGCTAATATTGATAGAGTCATAGAAACAGCAAATTCTCAATTAGAGCAAATAAAGATTATTGAAGATACTAATAGTATTGAATTATTAGATGATAAGACTCAAGTAGCTTTAAAATATCGTAAGAAATATCCAGAAGCTTCTTTAAAAGAGTTAGCTGAGATAATCTCTATAGAAACAGGAAAGACATTATCTAAATCAGGATTAAATCATAGATTAAGAAAAATAAAAGACTTAGCTGAAAAGTTAGAAAAAAACACTAACAGCTAGTCTTTTTTTGTCTATATATATGTAAACTAGAGGTTTTTAAAGGATATAGTCTTTATTTCTATGATATAATTACTACATAGAGTAAAAGGTGGATGATATTGTGATAGAAACAGTAGAAATAAAAATTGGTAATAAAAAATACACATATAACAAAGATACTTCATTATATGAAATAGCTAAGGATTTTAAAGATGATTTTAAGTATCCTATAATTTTAGCTAGAGTAGGTAATAGATTAAGAGAATTATCTGCTACTATTCAAGAACCATGTGAAATTGAATTCTTAGATTTAACATCTAGAGAAGGAAATAATACTCATGTAAATGGTTTAGTATATGTAATGGTATATGCTGTTAAAAAGTTATATGGAAAAGACGCTAATATCATAGTAGAACATTCACTTGATAAAGGTATCTATATAGAATCAACATTTAAATTAAATGAAGACAAAGTAAAAGAAATAAAAGAAAAAATGAAACAAATTATTTCTGAAGATAAACCAATTATCAAGATGAATATTGATAGAATGGAAGCTAAAAAATATTTTGAAAGTGTAGGAGATGAAGCCAAAGCTGGAGTAATGCGTTATAGTACAAATAACTATGTTACTTTATATCGTTTAGGTAATTTATATAATTATTTTTATAATTTAATGCCTACATCTACAGGATTAGTAAAAGATTTTGATTTAACATATATTGAAAAAAATGGATTTATCTTAAGATTCCCAACAATATTTATCCAAGATAAGATAAAGAAATATGAACACCATGAAAAGATGTTTGAAGTATTCAAACACTATAGAGCTTGGGGAAATGAAGTAAATATAACAACATCAGTAGATTTAAACAGAGTAGTATCAATGGGAAAAATAAATGATATGATCAAGATAGAATCTGCTGTTCAAGATCAAAGAATATTAACTGTCGCAAAAGAATTATATGATAAGAAAAAAGATATAAAGATTGTTCTAATTGCTGGACCATCTTCATCTGGAAAAACTACTTCATCAAAGAAATTATGTATGTATCTTCAAACATTTGGTATAACTCCTAAAGTAATAGCTATGGATGATTATTTTGTAGAAAGGGAAGATAATCCAAAGAATCCAGATGGATCATATGATTATGAATGTTTAGAAGCGGTAGATTTGAAATTATTTGATAAACAAATAAGTAAATTATTAGATGGTGAAGAAGTATTATTACCAACATTTAATTTTGTCTTTGGTAAAAAAGAATTTAATAGAACAATGAAATTAGAAGAAAATGAAATGCTAATAATAGAAGGAATTCATGCTTTAGATGATAAGGTATTAACTAATATTCCAAGAAATAAAAAATATAAGATTTATATTTCACCATTAACAACAGTAAATGTTGATGATCATAATCGTATATCTACAACAGATAATAGATTATTAAGAAGAATTATAAGAGATAATAGATCTCGTGGTCATACAGTAGATGATACTTTAGCTGCTTGGCAAAGTGTTAGAAATGGAGAAGAACTATATGTATTCCCATATCAAGATGATAGTGATGTTATTATCAATTCATCTACAGGATATGAAATAGGTGTATTAAAAACTTATGTAGAACCGTTATTATATTCTGTAGAAACAGATTCTCCATATTATGAAGAAGCTAAAAGATTACTTAATTTCTTAAAAGTATTCTTACCAGCACCAAGTGATGCTATACCTGAAGATGCAATATTAAGAGAATTCATCGGAGGAAGTTATTTTGAATAATAAAATATCCACAATTATTGTGGATTTTTTACGTTAAGTAAGAAAAAAACAATTGAAGTATAATGAAATGATTTATATAATTATATAGTAAGGAGGATTTTAAATGATTAAAGTAGCAATTAATGGATTCGGAAGAATAGGAAGATTATGTTTTAGATTAATGGAGGAAAATCCTGAGTTTGAGGTAGTCGCAATAAATGATTTAACTGATGCAGAGCAATTAGCTTATTTATTGAAATATGATACTAATCATCGTAATTATCGTATTGATGAAATTAGTGCTGATGGAGAGTATATTGTTATTGGTGATAGAAGAGTAAAAGTATATGCTGAAAAAGAACCAAATGCTCTTCCTTGGAGAGATTTAGATGTAGATGTAGTATTTGAATGTACTGGTTTATTTACTAGTGCTGAAAAAGCATCTGCTCATATTTCAGCTGGAGCTAAAAAAGTAATCATATCTGCACCAGCAAAGGGTGATATTAAAACAATAGTTTATAACGTAAATCATGAAACATTAACAGGAGATGAAAAGATAATAAGTGCAGCTTCTTGTACTACTAACTGTTTAGCTCCAGTAGTTGATGTTTTAGATAAAGAATTTGGTATTGTTAAAGGATTCATGACGACAGTTCATGCTTATACTAATGATCAAGCTTCACTTGATATAGCTCATAAAAAAGGTCATTTAGCTCGTCGTGGTAGAGCTTGTGCTGCTAATATTGTTCCAGCAAGTACAGGAGCAGCTTCAGCAATAGGACTTGTTTGCCCTAACTTAGAAGGTAAATTAGATGGAACAGCTATGCGTGTACCAGTTCCAACAGGTTCAGTAGTAGATTTAAGTTTAGAACTTAGAAGAAATACAACTGCTGAAGAAATTAATGAAGTATTAAAAGCTCACACTAATGAGACATTAGAATTTACTATGGATCCAATTGTATCTAGCGATGTAATTGGTAGACGTTGTGGTTCTTTAGTAGATGGGCTTTCTACTAGTGTTTTAGAAGTAGACGGAAAACAATTAGTAAAAGTAGTATCTTGGTATGATAATGAAATGAGTTATACTGCTCAAATGGTAAGAACTGCTAAGTATTTAATGAATAAATAAAAAGTTAATATCAATTAACTTTTTTTTATGCTTAAAATTTGATATAATTTGTACTAGATAGGAGAATTATATGAAAACGTTAAAGGATTTAGATATTAATAATAAAAAAGTAATTATAAGATGTGATTTTAATGTACCAATGAAAGATGGTAAAATAACTGATGATACTAGAATAGTAGGAGCTTTACCTACAATTAAGTATTGCCTAGATCATAATGCTAAAGTAATTTTACTTTCGCATTTAGGAAGAGTAAAAGAAGAGGCTGATCTTGCTGAAAATGATTTATCTCCAGTTGCTGAGAGATTAAGTGTATTGTTAGAACAAGATGTATTATTCTCAACTGAAACAAGAGGCCAAGAATTAGAAGATGCTATTCAAATGATGCAACCTAAAGATGTTATTCTAATTCAAAATACTCGTTATGAAGATTTAGATGGTAAAAAAGAAAGTTCTAATGACCCAGAATTAGGTAAGTATTGGGCATCTCTTGGAGAAGTATTTATAAATGATGCTTTTGGTACTATTCATAGAGCTCATGCTTCTAATTGTGGAATAGCTGCTCACCTACCAAGTGCTTTTGGTTTCTTAATTGAAAAAGAATTAACTGCACTATCTGAATTAGATAAGCCAGAACATCCATTTGTAGTAATCTTAGGAGGAGCTAAAGTAGCTGATAAGATTGGTGTTATTGAAAACTTAGTGACTAAGGCTGATAAAATACTTATTGGTGGAGGAATGGCTTTTACTTTCTTAAAAGCAAAAGGAGTAGAAATAGGTAAATCTCTATTAGATGAAGAGAATATTGAATTTTGTAAAAAGATATTAAAAGATTACTCTGAAAAAATAGTTTTACCAATAGATGTTGCTGTTACTAATGAGTATACAAATGATGAAGAATATAGAATAAAAACTATAGAAGAAATATCTAAAGATGAAATGGGTCTAGATATAGGAAATAAAACAGAAGAATTATTTGAAAAAGAATTATCTTCTGCTAAAATAGTAGTATGGAACGGACCATTAGGAGTATATGAGTTCTCTAAATATAAGAAAAATACTGATAAATTATTAAAATATATCGTAGAGAATAATATTAAAACTATCTTAGGCGGAGGAGACATTGTTGCTGCTGCTCAAGATTATAAAGATAAGATATATCATGTATCAACAGGTGGAGGAGCAACCCTAGAATACTTAGAAGGTAAAAAACTTCCAGGAGTGGAAGCTATAAAATAAACTAGGAGTGGTAAAGTTGAATAAAAATTATTTTGTTGCTAATCCTTATAATAATGAAGATTTAGCCAAAATTATTGATTTTGAAAAAGATAATGATACTATTTTCATATCTAAGTCTTTAGAAGAAACTAAAACATCTATGTCAGAACAAGAATATAATAATCTAAAGAAGACGAGTAATACTATTACTATTGATTTTGGTTTAAAAGAAGCCAATGAAATAAAGGATATGTGTCATATAGTAGGAGAAAGAGATCGCAAGGCTTGCTCTATCTTTTTAGCGCCTTTAAAAGGAAAAAGAAAAAAGCTATTAGAACAAGCAACAGATTATCTTTTTAATGTTTTAGGTATGGAACAAGTATTTATTCAAATAAAACCAGAAGATACTAGTGTAATTAAAACACTAGAAGAGTTGAACTTTGAATCTTTAGGAGAAGAACAAGGTTCACTTATGTATATAAAAGATAAGGAAGAAGAAAAAGAAATAGGAAGAAGAATGGGCTAATGAAGAATCTAAAGAAGAATACAATTATATTATTAGTAATAACTATTTTAGTCTTATATTTTGTCTTAAAAGATGATATGAATAATATTATTAAGACATTAGAGACTATGGATTATATATTTGTTCTTATAGCTGTTATGTTCTTCTTTTTTTATATAATTCTAAGAGCCTATGTAAATTACTTAGTTGTTGGAGAAAAGAAAAAGTATACTTTTAAAGAATCTATTAAACATAATGTTATAGTTCAATTCTTTAATGGTATTACTCCATTTTCTACAGGTGGCCAACCTATGGAAATATATATGTTAACAGAACATGATATTAAACTAAGTAAAGCTACTAATGTCACAATTCAAAACTTTATATTTTATCAAGTGGCTTTAGTTATATATGGAATATTAGCTGTATCTTATAATGCTATATTTCATATATTTCCTAAAATACCATTTTTAAGAAATTTAGTATTAATTGGATTCTTAATAAATACATTAATAATAGTAATATTAGGTATTATTACTTTCTCAGATAAATTAACTAAGAAGATGGTACATTTCCTAGTAAGAGTAATTACTAAGTTAGGTATATTAAAAAAACATGAGGGTTTAATAGAAAAATTAGATAATACAGTAGATGAATTTCAAACTAGTTCTAGGAAACTATTAGAAGATAAAAGATTTTTTATTAAAGGAGTATCTCTAAACTTTGTAGCTTTAAGTTGCCTTTATATAATTCCTTTATTCTTAGTATTAGGATTAAATAGTAATTGTCTAAATATAATGGATTCTCTAACGGCTTCAGCTTATACATTAATTGTAGGTAGTTTTGTACCAATCCCTGGAGCTAGTGGAGGAATAGAGTATTCATTTACCCAATTCTTTGGTAACTTTATTGATATTAAAATGATAAGTGCTGTGTTATTAATATGGCGTTTTATAACTTATTATTTAGGTATGATACTAGGAGCACTATTATTTAATTTAGATAATAAGAAGGTGAAAGAATGAGAATAGGTATATTTACTGAGACATATACACCATATATAAGTGGTTTAGTAACTAGTGAAGTAATGTTAAAACATGCTTTAGAAAAACTAGGTCATGAAGTATATGTAGTAACAGCAAACTTACGTAGTTTTAAATATGATTATGATCCAGAAGAAAAGGTATTAAGAATTCCAGGAGTACCTACTGGAATATATGATTCAAGGCTTACTAGTACTTATCCTATAAGAGCTATTAATAAGATTAAAAGTTGGAATTTAGATGTAATTCATTCTCAAACAGAGTTCTCAATAGGAACATTTGCTAGAATATTTGCTAAACAATATAATATTCCATTAGTACATACATATCATACGATGTATGAAGATTATATTCATTATATAACTAAAGGTTATTTCAAAAGATCTAGTAAAAAATTAGTAGAATATCTAACTAAATTCTATTGTGATACTACTGCAACAGAATTAATAGTACCAACTAATAAAACATATAGATTATTTACTGAAAAATATCATTATGATAAAAATATAAATATAATTCCAACAGGAATAGAAGTAGAAAGATTCTATAAAGAAAATGTTAAAGAAAAAGAAGTAGAAAATTTAAGAAAAACACTTGGTTTAAACAAAAAAGACTTTATCATTTTATTCGTAGGTAGATTAGCTGCTGAAAAGAATATAGAATTCTTACTTGAATCTCAAAAAGAGTTAATAAAAAAACATAATAATATTAAACTACTAATTGTTGGTGACGGACCTGATAAAGAGAAATATGAAGAATATTCTAAAAAATTAGGAATAGATAAGAATACAATATTTACTGGAAAAGCTGCATGGGATGATATGCCATATTATTATAATATAGCTGATGTCTTTACTAGTGCTTCTAAATCAGAAACACAGGGATTAACCCTAATAGAAGCTATGGCTGCTGATGTTGCAGTTGTTTGTATGAGGGACGAAGCTTTCTTAAGCATGGTAACTGAGAATTTAAATAGTTTAATATTTGAAACACAAGAAGAATATCAAGAAAAGATATTATATCTATATGAAAATCCTAAAGAACATAAGAAGATGAATCATCAAGCAAGAATTGCTGCTGAACAATATTCTTCTACTATATATGGTACTAAAGTATTAGATGTATACAAAAGAGCAATTAGTGAAAAGAAAAAAGAAAATAGATATGGAATTTTTTCTGGAATAATAAAAAGAATAAGAGGAGAGTAATATGATAATAGTATTAAATAATAAGAGTAATTTAGATAAGGAAGAATTTTTAGATTATAATACAAAACTAGAGTTAATAGAGACAAAACATGAATTAATTCTTTGTCCTAGTACTATAAATATTCCTTATGCTACACATGAAGACTATAAGTTAGGAGCTCAAAATATTTCTAAATTTAATGAAGGAGCTCATACTGGGGAAGTATCTGCTTCTCAATTAGTAAGTAATGATGTAGAATATGCCATTATCGGTCATAGTGAAAGAAGAGAATTAGAAAATGAAACCGATGAAGATATTAATATGAAGATAAAAATGGCTTTAAAGAATAATATTACTCCTATTCTTTGTATTGGTGAAACTAAAGATGAAAGAGATAATAATGAATATCAAGAAGTAATTGCTAAAGAATTATCTTTTGCTATTAGAGAATTGCTAGAAGAAGAAATAGAAAAAATGATTATTGCATATGAACCCATATGGTCAATAGGTACAGGAGTAATTCCAACAATAGATCAAATAAATGAAGTGTTTGGTTTAATTAAAGAATATTTACCTAATAATAAAGTACTATATGGTGGAAGTGTTAATGAAGATAATATAGAAGAATTAAATAGTTGTGAACACATAGATGGTTATCTCTTAGGTGGTTTAAGTCTAGAATTAGACAAATTACAAGTATTTTTAGAAAAAATAAAAGGCTAATAATAGTCTTTTTACTATGACAAAAGTAAAATTATTAACTAATAAAAGCCAAAAACTAAGAGAATTACTAAACCATATAAATACAGATGAACCTTTAAGTTTAGAACTTGATTTAGGAAATGATGAATACTTAGTATTAAATTTACAAGTATCTAAATATGAAAAAATAAATATAATTAATAATTTATTTAATAAAGATATATTAATTAATGGATTATATATAACTAATAATAAGAATGTGAATAATAGTTATACGCTTACTAATAATTATTTAAATAATAAATTATTCGTTGATACTAAAGACTTAAATAAAGAAGTAGAATTAAGATTAGTAGATATCTTAAGAAGTTTAGGAATTAATCCATCTCATTTAGGATATTCATATTTAAAAGAAGGCATATTATATGTCTTTTCTAGTAATCATATAATAAGTAATATGACAGAAGTATATAAAAAGATTAGTCATAAGTATAACTCTACATATGCTAGTGTCGAAAGTAGTATTAGAAGAGCAATAGAAGAAGGATTTAAAAATGCTTCTCCGGATGATATAAAAAAGATATTTGGATATACTCTTAATTATCAAACAGTAAGCCCAACTAATTCTACTTTTATTATTACTATATCTGATTTATTAAAGACTGAGTACAATCGCTATAATTAAGCGATTGACTTTTTTTAAATATAAAAGTATACTTATATTATAAAAAGAGTATGGAGGATACAATTTATGGAGCGAAAAATTGAAACTTTTCTTACAAAATGGCAAAAAGACGTTATTAGAAAACCATTAATTATCTATGGACCAAGACAAATAGGAAAGACTTTTACGGTTTTAGATTTTGGAAAGAAAGAGTATAAAAATGTTGTTTACTTTAATACTGCCAACAACAAAGAGTTATTTAATCTATTCGTTAGAGAAAAATCTACTGAAAAATTAATAAGTAACTTATCTATTATTTCTGATGAAACTATTCTAAAGAAGGATACTTTAATTGTTTTTGATAATTTATTAGATATGGAAATAGTAAGAGGATTAAAACTATTCGGTAGTGAACATAGTGAATATCATATTATTGGAATTACTTCTAAAAGAGAAAAGATTATTGAATTTAAAGGTGAAGAATTACAATTTAAATCAATGACTGAAATGGATTTTGAGGAATTCTTATGGGCAAATGATGAAAAGAGTTTATCTGATCTAATTAGAGAATCATTTACTAAGAAAAAGACTTGTCCTTTCCATAAAGTAGCTCTAGAATTATTCCAAGAATATCTATCTACTGGAGGATTACCAGAAATAGTAAATGCTCATTTAGAAAAGAGAACACCATATGAATTAGATGCTATGAAGAGAAAAATAATAGATGTTTATAAGAAAGAATTAATCCATTCTCCTAATTTAATTGATATAACTAGAGGATTAGAAGTAATGGAATCTATTCCAGAACAATTAACTAAAGATAATAAAAAATTCCAATATGGTTCTATTGGTACTGGAAAAAGAGCTAAAGATTATGAATCATCTATTAATTACCTAGTAAATAATCAAATGGCTTATCGTAGCTATAAAATAACTAATGTTAAATCTCCATTAAGTAGTTGTAAAGAAAAAGATAGTTTTAAATTATATGTACCAGATGATGGGTTGTTATATTCATCTCTTCACTTGAATTATAAAAAGTTTTCAACAGATGAAAAATTAAAAGAAACTATGTATGAAAATCATATAGCAAAGACCCTATCAGAAGGAGATTATGCTCTATATTATTATCAATCAGAAGGAAAAGCTGAAGTAAACTTTGTAATTCAAAACAGAAATGGTGAAATATTCCCATTAGAATTAACTACTAAGACTGATGCTAAAGCTAAGTCATTATCAGTATTTATGAAGAAATTTACTGTAACTCAAGCTTATCGTATAACAGAAAACAACTTTGCAACCAAAAAAGATATTAGATATATCCCTGTATATGCAATATTCTGTTTAAATGGAAATTAATAGAAAGGAGGAAATAATATGGAAGAAAAGAAAAAAAGTAATGTAGTCCCAATATTGATAGTAATTATTATTTTATTAGTTGTTGCTTTAGGAACTTCTTTAGCACTACTATTCTTAAATACAGAAACAACTAAAGAAAAACCAACTCCAAAACCACAACAAGAGGTGAAATTAGAAAAAGTTGATTTGGATTCAGACTTAGTAAAAGAAGCAGCAACTTTTATACCAAATAATTTATGTGGAGGAACAGCTCTTAATCTTGAAAAGAAAGATTTAGATATATCTGATATATCTAACTTAGATAAGCTAAATATGTTTATTTCATTATTTGAAGATAGAATAATTATAACAGCTGCTGATCAAAGTAAAGTAACAATTAAGGAAGCAGACCTAAATAGATATTTTGCAGATTTAAGTTTTATGGATGAATTTAAACCAGCAATAGATACTGCTCAACCAACACATAATGGAGCTAAAATGATTGATGGAATAATTTATCCGTTATATATGAAATATGAAAATGGTGAATATTCAGTAGAAGGATATGGTACTGGATGTACTGCTCCAGGAAATGATGGCTATTATCTTACATTAGTAGGTGCAGAAAAATCTAATAAACAATTAGTATTAACATATGTTAAATACTATAGTAAAGCTACTTTTGATGAGTCTACTGGAAACTTCTCTTATGAATGGTACAAAGATAAGGAATCAACAGAAAAAGTAGAAGTAGTAGATGGAGAAAAAATAGGCGATTATATACCGGATAAAACTAAATATGATAATTATCAAATAATATTTGATATTAAAGATGATAATTTGAGATTAACAAGCATTAAATATATGAAATAAGCTCTTTTGAGCTTTTTTCTTTTGTTCGATTGTTTGTTCTAGTTTTATGATTTATAATATACATAGAGGTGGTTTTATGAAAGAAAGAATAATATTTCATATAGATGTAAATAATGCTTTTCTTTCGTGGACTGCTGTTTATTTACTTAATAATGGTTATAAGAAAGATATTAGAAAAGTACCTAGTGTTATAGGTGGAGATGAAAAAAGAAGAGCAGGAGTAGTACTTGCAAAATCACCAGTTGCTAAAAAATTAGGAGTAAAAAGTGGAGAACCAATCTATGCTGCTAGAAAGATATGCAAGAATTTAGAAGTATATCCACCTAATTATAGATATTATGCAGAAAGATCAAAAGAACTAATGGAATATTTAAGTAATTATTCTCCAGAGTTAGAACAATTCTCAATAGATGAGTGTTTCTTAGATATGACAGGTACTAAATATTTATATAAAGATTTAATAAAGCTAGCTCATAATATTAAAGATGATGTTTATAAAAAGTTTGGTTACACTGTAAATGTCGGTATTGGTAATAATAAATTATGTGCTAAAATGGCTTCTGACTTTGAAAAGCCTAATAAAGTACATACGCTATTTAAAGATGAAATTGCTTCTAAGTTATGGCCGTTAGATGTTGCTGATCTATTCATGTGTGGTAAAAGTACTACTAAAGAATTAAAAGCTATGAATATAAAAACTATTGGAGATTTAGCTCGTACTGATAAAAAGAAATTAATTAAAAAATTTAAATCTATGGGAGAATACTTATATAATGCATCACGAGGAATAGATGATTCTATAGTAGAATCTAATCGTGGAGAAAGAAAGAGTATAAGTACTGAAAGGACTCTTCCTAAAGATATTGATGATAAAGATGAGTTAAAAGAGGTTTTATATAAAGAGACATTAGAAGTAGCTAGAGAATTGAGAAGAAAAAAGTTATATGCTAAAACTATAGGTATTATTTATAAAGATATATTATTTAAAAAGACTTCTTCTCAGTTAACTTTAAATGTTCCAACTAATAATGATAGAGAATTATTTGAAAAAGTAATGGAATTATTCAATATGACATTTAAAGAAGAACCAATTAGATTAATAGGAGTAAGACTAACTAATTTAACTAATAAAAGGGATGCTCAATTATCTATTTTTGATGTTGAAGATGAAGAAAAGGTTGACAAATTTCAAGAAACAATTGACAAAATTAACAATAAATTTGGTAAATCTTTAATAGAACCAGCAGCATTAAAATTAATAGAAAAAGATAAATTTAGTAAAAAATAAGAGATTTATTGGAAATAACAATAAGTCTTTTTTGTTGAAAAATAAGAAAAAAATGAAAAAAGTGCTTGCATTTAATTAGACCCCATGATACAATTAATTACGTGTGACTGCTTAGATGTGCGAGGTTGTCGATACGCCAGGAAGAGTTGTTAATTTATATAAATAAACAGTTCGCTTTGGCCTCGGGTTATTTGCACGGAGCAAGTCTATACTAGATATAGGCGAAGGGAGGATATTAAATGTCAACAGAAAAGATTCGTATCAGAATTAAAGCATATGATCATAGAATCTTAGATAATGCAGCAAAGAAAATTGTTGAAACTGTTAAGAGATCTGGTGGACAAATTTCTGGTCCAGTACCACTTCCAACAGAAATTGAAAAGTTTACTATTTTAAGAGCTGTACACAAGTACAAAGATTCTCGTGAACAATTCGAGATGCGTACACACAAAAGACTAATTGATATCAAA
>JAEEGL013254452.1_pt1 | contig 15557 bp, 10 predicted proteins | sample 9134231 | NCBI WGS metagenome assembly JAEEGL01 (sample SAMN16246548, study PRJNA631951) | gut metagenome | biome: gut microbiome; feature: rumen; material: fiber-attached | host: Bos | place: Iran: Karaj | collected 2018-10
AGACTTATACTCTATCCGAGAGAAGTTTTTAGAAAGGAAAGTTCAACTCCACTGCCAGGAGCCCTCGTTTTCTCTATTGAACAAAGATAGAACAGGGTATGATAGCAATGCCAATATCCTGTTCTCTTTATTTGGTGCGATGGCAGAGCAGGAAGTGATAGAGAAAAAGGCTCGTTTTGCGAGAGGGAAAAAACGATTGGCGGAACAAGGACGATATAATGGTGGAGCAATACCGTATGGGTACAAGATAGACGCCTCTCAAGGAAATCTGATTGTAGAAGATGAGGAAGAAGGAAAGATTGTTCGTGAGATATTTGACATGTACGAGAATGGCTACTCCCAAATGCAAATCGCACGAGAACTGTTTGCACGAGGCGTTAAAGGGCGAGCAGCCCGTAAAACAAAGAACTTTACCTTATCGCTCGTTCACCAAATCCTAACCAACGAATTCCTTACCGGCGAAAAACACAAAAGCAAAGGTGCTTCTTATGAAAGATGCTATCCTCCACTTATTACTAAGGAGCAGTTTGAAAAATGTAGGTTAATCGCTCAGAAGAACAACAGGGTACTATCAAAATCCCTAAGGATATACTATGCCCATGGACTGATAAAATGCACCGAGTGTGGGCGAAACTTTGTTAGCACAGGCAATAAAGGATACTATCACTGTCAAGACGCATACAACAACAACAAGAAGTATGAAGGATATGATGGCGTGCCAAAATGCCCGAACAAGTTATGTATAGCCAACAATATAATGGATTCTCTTTTATGGGCAGTTGTTATTGACATGGAAGCGACGTTCATCTTGAATAAGGCTGCTCAGAAGATGAGTGAGTGTCAGAAAGAAAGAACAATTCTTCAACAAAAACTTGATGCGATCCCTTCGCTCTTAAATGACGTGGAAATTAGGCGAGATTACCTTTTAGACGCCTTAGCGGAAGGTATGAAGAAAGAAAAGTATCATTATAGAAAAGAACAACTTGACAAGGAGGAGCGATTGATTAAAGCACAAGCAGCTGAATACAGAGTGCAAATACAACATTACGATACTCTTATAAAAGAAGTGCAAAAGAGTCTTGATATAAACTTTGACTTTTCGGAAGAAGAAAACATAGATAGGTTCATAGATAGGGATGAGGAAATCCATCGTAGAGTAGCGAGCATTACGGACGACAGAGAGAGGTACGAGATAATTCATAAACACATCAGAAAAGTCACTATTGAAAAGACTACAATGATGTGGAAGTTTGGTATTGCTCCTGAGGGGAAAGAAACTCATGCGAAGAGAATAATGATATATCCCTACGCCTATCGTCCATTAGAGTTCTATTTTATTCCTTTTGATGGGAAAGGCGGAACGATGGTTCAAAAAAATCCCGGAGGAGGAAAACGGAATTACGTCGAAGCCCTTCATAAAGAAATCGCCATTCCTGAATATAGCGTTTTCCACATGGAGTATCTATGTAGAGTTACGGATAAAGGAAAAATACAGCGACGCTTAATTGAAAAAGAAGCAAAACAAGCAGCTTTAAAGAAGGAACTCCTCCAAATGGAGAGAGAGGGATATATCCCAATGAGTGAGATGATAATTCGTTCGGGGCTTAGCCAATCATATCTATACGACGTTATTCACAACGGGAAAATGGAGGGGAAAAAAGTGGCGAAGCAATGGTATGTGAAAGAAGATGATTTCACAGCATTCATCAAGAAATACAATCCCAAACCGAAACCAACACTGAGGAAAGATTGGGACGAGATTCAAGGGAAAAGAGCGCAAAGACTATTGGAAGCCATTATGATAGAGGAATAACAAATCTAATACTACCCTTATTTATTTTAGGATCCTTTGTTTTCAAGGATCCTTATTTTGTTTTGTTTGGCTTGACTATTTTCTTTTCTTCTTTACGTTTATTATGGAGAGCCCATGGCAGACTTGCTTATAGCCATGACGATAGGAGATATACCATTGTACGGGAAGGTGTTTTTTGAGCCTGATAGGTTGCAAGTCCCTTGATGGCTCAAAAACCTTTCTGATAAATAAAGAGATAAAAAATGAAATATCATGACTTGCAAAGACGGGAAAGAGAGTTTTGTAATGTATGCCTCTTTTTTAAAAGCAGCCGAGTGCCTGACTGGAGATGACTTCAAGGAATTTATCCTAAAATTGAGGGATTATGCTCTGTATGGAGAAGAATCTGAGAGTGACAACCTAATAGTGAATACCATGTTGATAATGGCTAAACCGAACATAAAGGCGGCAGCAGAGAGGTATCAAAGATGTGTGGATAATGGAAATAAGGGCAAGGAATTCGGGAAAGATGGAGGACGTCCAAAGAAAGGTGAAACATTGGAAGAGTATCACGAGAGAAAGAGTCTTGAAAAAACCCCAAGAAAACCCCTTAATGATGATGATAATATAGATGACGATGAGAATTTAAAAGTATATGATACTAATGATGAAAAACATAATAGAAATATTAATAAAGAATTAAATAGAAAAGATAATTGGAATATAAATGCCCCTACGGGGAAAACCTCAACGTTTTCATCATTATCTTCTTTTTCTTCTAATTCTTCTTCTGTTTCAAATCTTCAAAATGAAATACCGGGTGCTTCCAAGTCGGGGTACGATGATGAGAAGAATTCCAACCTTTCCGTTAGTTCTATGTCTTCTTCCAACCCACCGGAAGCAACATATGCCAACGCTCGTAATGAGATACAGGCTTCAAAAGAAGAATACGTGCAGGAATTGCAGGGCTATCTAATCAAAATGGCAAAGCAAGCTCTTGGTATCAATCCCCCTCATGATTTCAGCGAAACCTTTGCAAACGCAGTCCAATGTTATATGGATCATGAAGGAGTGACTAAGGCTAAGGCAGCGAAGGAAATAGAGCAGGGTATCAAGAACTTCAAAGAAGGTATTCAAAGCCGAATGGAAGCTGAGAGACTAAGGCAGGATGAGAAGCCGAGCGAAGTAGAGGAAAACGAGGATCCGTTCTAAAACTCCCACAAGGATAAAACAACCATTTATTTCTCAAAGGCAGGTTTATTCTGGGGTGATTTTTTGCTCTTATTATTCCTAAAAAGTATCATTAGAATAATCTAACTGTCCAAATATCCTTTTTAAGCCTGATAGACTATTTATTGGTAAAAGAGTTACCGATGAACAGGAAATACTATCTCGATGAGATTTGGCTCCCAATCCGGGGATACGAGGATTATGAAATCAGCAATTACGGACGTGTTCGTAGCCTGAACTATCGGAAGAGAGGGGAAGTCCGAATTCTTCAAACCCATGCCCGTTTGGGCAACTATGTGAAAGTTGGGCTTCGGGATGGAGCCAAAAGAAAATACCACAGAGTACACAGACTCGTTGCGATCATGTTCTTACCTCCACCTCAACAGGGACAGACACAGGTTGAGCATATTAATTGCGACAAAAGGGACAATCGGGTTCAGAATTTACGCTGGTGTAGCCCCAAGGGGAACATGGCGAATCCACAGACAAGATTCCATTTATCCATAAGTCACCAATGTCCGAGTGCGGAAATAAGGGCACATTACTCCGCAGGACAGAGAAGGAGATTTGCCCGTGAAAAGGAAACGAAAACGGGAAGGTATGCCCCTTCCCGTGTATGATAGATTTTGACACCGTAGAGAGCCTAAAATATCATAGATACATTTTTATTTTCTGCAAAGTCCCAAGGCTCGTACCTGTCAGTTGCCTTACATTACGCATACTGATACCCTTTCGCATAAGGCTCAATTCCTTCGCATATTCCTCCCTGTAGGATTCTTCGCTCTTCTGATAACCCTGTCTCCCCAAACGGAGTTCAGGGTTTTCTTTTCTGCGTTCAAGGTAATTTTTATAACCCTCTAACATCCTGTATCTCAGTAAGTTACGCTCGTATGAGGAAATCTCAAGGCATACCGTTAAAATAAGCCTTGAAATCGGGTTCTGTTCCCCTGAAGGCAACAATGTCTCTATGTTGTAGTTGGCAAGGTACAGGTTTACCTTATGCTCGTTCAGAATTTCAATTGTTTTCAAGGCTTCCAAGGTATCCCTTCCGATTCGGCTGATTTCCGTTGCCACTACCCTATCCACATGATTGTTCTGAACATAGTCAATCAGTTCCACGATTTCCTTTCTATCCTCGTTTTTCTTGGCTCCGGAGACTTTATTTGCAAATACCTTGACAATCTCCCATCCCTTGCGAAAACATAGCTCTGAGAGCGTGTTATACTGATATTCGTAGTCCTGAGTATTGGTAGATACCCTTAAAAGTAGAGCAACCTTTTCCATCCTAAAAGAGAGATAATGGGAAGGCTTTTACACCCTCCCGGTTAAACTTAGTCAGCGTAGCCGATGAACGAGCCTATGCGCATGCTTCTCCAAAGCCCCGTCTCACAATCAACGAACGGGATAACGCCCTTGGGAAGTCTTGGCATTGTTCCGATGGGATAAACCGTCTTCTTGGCGGCAAGGGAAGCGTTGGTAGTCCCCCAAAACTCCCTGACAGTCTTTCCGTCAGCTTTAAGGAAGTACCCATGAACGATACCGCTGCGGAGGCGATTCACGAGTTCGTTGCACTTGGACATTTGAAGAGCTGCGAGAAAGCCGTCATTGCTGCGAGAGATAGCGTAGGAGGCGATAATCATTTCCTGATTGGAAACCGTCATAATCTGAGTGTTCATATCAAAATCTATTAAAGTGTTAAACGTTAGTAATCATTATCTTGCAAGAGCTGTTTTGGGAGTTCCCCAACCATTCATTTTCCATACATAGGCACGAGCGTCTTCTCTATTATGGAAATCAGCAACGAACTGTCCGCTTGAGGATCCGTTCTCTTCATTGACATAGTCATAAACCCATACACCGAAACTGCTTCTATGTCTTCTGTAAAAATACTGTCCAACTTTTGCCCGTATCATAATCGTATTATATTACCTTTTTTTTTCTACTACAAAGGTAGTATAAAAATTCGAGACCACCAAATAATTCGGGTACTTTTTTACACTTTATTATATTTTTTTTTGGTTTTTTATCACCATTGACTATCTTTGCCAAAAAAGAGTGGCATGGAACTGCGAATCAAGGACATTCTGAAGGAAAAGGGCTTATCTGTTAAGGATGTAGCCGATAGAACAGGTATGGATCCTTCCAACCTGAATTCTTCCCTGAAAAAGGGAAATCCAAGGCTTAGCACATTAGTTGATATCGCCAATGCTATTGGTTGTGATGTCAAGGAATTCTTCGCCCCTAACGAGGAATCAGTCAATGCTCCGAAAACGGGCAATCAATCACTCGTCCTGCTTGACGGAGAAGTCTATCGGATGACGAAGGCAAAGGATGTGGTAAAGCTTCCCATCTACACCGATTACGCTGAGTTACGGAACAATCTCAGAGGTTTTGTCAAGCGGGCTGAGAAAGTTGATAGGAAGAACAGGCTTGCAAAAGAAGAGAAAGATAAGGACAACAATCCATTCTCAATGATGGGGATGGTTGAGACATTTGAAGTGTTCTCTTTATTATTTTTACCTGAGACAGCTACTTTCTATTTAACCCTGTGCTATAAGGCCGGGAAATATCAAACCTATTCCTATGACGCCCGGTTGGAGTACAACAATCCCAAAAAGGAGGATGGCAGTTGGGATACTGAGATGCTCTATGCGGAAATTCGTAATGACATTGAATGTGCGGTAAAGGCAAAGATGGAGGCGGAAAAGGACTGAATTGATCCTTCGCATCTAAGATAAAAGGTTCGGTAATCCGAGCCTTTTTTATTTTTATCCAAAGACATAAATGGTATTATCAAAAAAATGGTTATTTTTGATACCTAACATGGCAAGAAATCACATCGGCATATGAAGACGTTCCAAGATATCCTGCGAGAGTTCCGTCAGGGTTCCGCATCGGAAAGAGAAAAAGGTGGCAAGTTTGAGCGTTTGATGAGGGGTTATCTCCTTACTTCTCCCATTTATGCCAAAACACTCAAGACAGTGTGGATGTGGCATGAGTTCCCGTTCCGCAGTCAATTCGGAGGGAGTGACTTAGGCATTGACTTGGTTGCCCTATCCTATGAGGGCGAATTTTGGGCTATCCAATGCAAGTGCTACCTTGACGGTACAGCTATTGATAAGGCTGAGGTAGATAGTTTCCTTTCCACTTCTGGCAAGTCCTTCTACACGGATGCACGGCAGGTGAATTTTGCTCATCGGCTTTGGATAAGCACCACGAATAAGTGGGGCAGTAACGCAGAAGAGACTATTCTCCGCCAAACCCCTCCCGTTAATCGTATCGGGTTGTACGATCTTGAAAACGATGGTGTGGATTGGGAAAAGTTGGCTCAGGGTATCTTTGGAGATGGTTCAAGACAGAAGCCGTTTGAAGTCCGTGAACACCAACAGAGAGCGTTGGACAACGCCAAAGAATACTTCAAAACCCACGACAGGGGCAAGATGATAATGGCTTGCGGTACGGGCAAGACATTCACTTCCCTAAGGCTTGCGGAGCAGGAAACCAATGGGAAAGGCTTAGTCCTATTTTTAGTCCCCTCCATTGCCTTGTTAGGGCAAATGCTCAGGGAATGGAGCGCACAGGCAATCAATCCTATCTATCCGATATGCGTGTGTAGTGACGCAGGTGTGACTAAGAAAACAACGCAGAACGAGGATGAGACTTATTCTACTGTAGATTTGGCATTACCGGCCTCAACGAGCGTCAGTGAAATCGTTGATAGGCTTCGTTATGCCCAGGAGAACAACACGGACGGAATGACGGTGGTTTTCTCCACTTACCAATCCATACAGGTTATCTCTGATGCTCAAAAACGAATTCTTGCCGGAGATAAGAATAGCCTGTTTGCCAAAGAGGATGATGAATTCGGGATTTTTGACTTGGTGGTATGCGATGAAAGCCATCGGACGACAGGAGTGACGCTAAAAGGAGCAGAGGACAGCAACTTCGTAAAAATCCATTATAACGAGTTTATTAAGGCAAGGAAGCGTGTCTATATGACGGCTACACCACGCCTCTACACTGACGAGGCGAAGGGCAAGGCAGACAGGGCAGAGGCAATCCTGTGCTCTATGGATGATGTCAACCTGTATGGTGAGGAATTCTACAAGATTGGGTTCGGGGAAGCCGTTGATAAGGGTTTGCTGTCCGATTACAAGGTGCTTATCCTTACTATCAATGATGAGAATATATCACCTACCCTGAGGAACTACCTAACCAACGAGAACGGTGAGGTGAATGCCGATGATGGCGGAAAGATAGTTGGTTGTATCAATGCCCTTTCCAAGAAGATAATCGGAGATGCTCAGGATATTTTGAAGACGGATCCTGAGCCGATGAAAAAAGCCGTAGCGTTCTGCTCCAATATCAAAGTGTCAAAGGCGACGACAGACTTACTGAATAACTGCAAAGAGGAATATCTTGCCGACATGACTGAAGAGGAGAGGAGTGGTATTGTCAATGTGGTAGCCAAGCATATTGACGGAGCGATGTCAGCTCCTGTGAGAGAAGAAAAGCTGGCGTGGTTGAAGGCGGCTGAGGAAGACAATGAATGCCGAATTCTGACTAACGTTAGGTGTTTGAGCGAGGGCGTGGATGTCCCGTCCTTAGACGCAGTTCTTTTCCTTTCTCCGAGAAACAGTCAGGTGGATGTGGTTCAGTCCGTAGGGCGTGTCATGAGAACCGCAAAGGGCAAAAAATACGGCTATATAATCATCCCCGTTGTCATCCCCCCGGAGATGGATGCGAACGAGGCAATGGAGAAGAGTGACAGGTTCAAAGTGGTATGGACTGTCCTCAACGCTCTACGGGCACATGATGACAGATTTGAGGCAACTGTCAATAAGATTGAGCTGAATAAGAAGAAGCCGAAGCAAGTGCTTATTGGTGGTGTCAGTGGGTATGGCAGCGGAGACGGATGGGAGTATTCCAACGAGGGTGTCATGAACGACAATTCCGAACTGTACAAGCAGTTGGAACTAGAATTTGAGGAACTGTCCAATACCTTCTACGCCAAGATGGTTCAGAAAGTGGGAGACAAGCGTTATTGGGAGCAGTGGGCTGGAGATGTCGCTAAAATTGCAGAAGCCCATATCGGGCGCATCAAGCGATTAATCGCTGAGGAAGGAAAGCCCAAGAGAGAGTTCGAGAGGTTTTTAAAGGGCTTGAGGAAAAATATCAATCCTTCCATCTCGGAGGAAGAAGCGATAGAGATGCTGTCGCAGCATATCATTACCAAACCTGTCTTTGAAGCCCTGTTTGATAATTATTCTTTCGTCAGCAGCAATCCGATATCAAAGTCGATGCAGAAGGTTCTTGACTTGATTGAGGAACAAACGCCTGAAGAGGAAAATGAGAAATTGGATGCCTTCTATGATTCCGTCCGTAGGAGAGCCAAGGGCATTGACAATGCAGAATCAAAGCAGAAAGTCATAGTTGAGCTGTATGACAAGTTCTTCAAGGCTGCATTCCCGAAGGTTGTGGAGAAATTGGGGATTGTCTATACGCCTGTAGAGGTGGTTGATTTTATTGTGAAGTCAGTTGCTTGGATATTGAAACAGGAATTCGGACGGGATATTTCTGATGAAAATGTTCACGTGCTTGATCCTTTCACTGGTACGGGAACATTTATTACCCGTTTATTACAGAGTGGGGTAATCAGCAAGGAAGCGTTGGCTCGGAAGTATAACAAGGAAATCCATGCCAATGAGATTGTTCTTCTTGCCTACTACATTGCCTCCATCAACATCGAGAATGTTTTCCACGATATCCAAGGTGAGGAAGATGGGTATAAGGCATTTAATGGTATCTGTCTGACGGACACTTTCCAACTTGGAGAAGAATCGAATGCTGATAACTTGTATTCCGATGTCTTTCCGTTTAATTCCAAGCGAGTTCAGGAACAGAAGCGGAAGCCGATAACCGTTATCATAGGTAATCCTCCGTATTCAATTGGGCAGAAATCCGCTAATGACAATGCCCAAAACCAATCGTACCCTACCCTTGAGGCAAGGATAGAGGAAGCTTATGTTAGAACCTCGGAAGCCAATTTGAATAAAACCGCTTATGATAGTTATATCAAAGCATTTAGATGGGCAACCGATAGATTGCCCAAAGAAGGAGGCGTAATAGGATTTGTTACGAACGGTAGTTGGCTTGACAATAATGGACTTGACGGATTTAGAAAGTCTCTTGAGAAAGAGTTCTCAAGTATCTATGTGTTTAACCTGAGGGGCAATCAGCGTACAAGTGGCGAACTGTCAAGGAAAGAAGGAGGAAAGATATTCGGTTCGGGCTCTCGTACTCCGATTGCAATCACCATTCTTGCTAAGAAGAAAGATATAGACAAGGGAAAGGCAATAATCTATTACCACGATATTGGGGATTACTTGTCAAGGGAAGATAAACTAAGGATCGTAAAGAATCTTGGCTCTATTGATAATCCTGCTATGGATTGGAAAGTTCTTGTGCCCAATGAGCACGGGGATTGGCTCAATCATAGGAATGAAGCGTTCAAGAGTTTTATCCCTTTAGAGCCTGATAAAAAGTTCAATCTTAGGACACACTCTTTCTTTGGCACATATGCTATCGGTGTCTCCACAAATAGAGATGCATGGGTATATGGCTTTTCAAAGAAAATAATAGAAGTGAACATGAAGTCTATGATTGACTTCTATAATGCACAAAGGGAGGCATTGGCTTTCAAACAAATATCTGTATTAGATGGAGATGAAACCAAGATTAGTTGGACAGTAAACCTAAAAAGAAGTGCAGAAAAAAATGAAACGTTAGATTATGATGGCTCACAATACATAATCAGTCATTATCGTCCATTCAACAAACAAAATCTATACTATCATAAACCATTTATTGAGCGTGCGGGTATTTGGAATCAGATATGCCCTGATTGTAGCCATAGGAATCTGGTTATTACAGTGAATAGTATGGCAAGAAGCGGTTTGACAGTTCTAATAACAGATGCTACTCCTAACCTTCATTTCAATGGAGATTCTCAGTGCTTCCCTTTATTTTGGTATGACGAATCCACTGCCGACATTGCCGACTTATTCAATCAAGCCGCAGATGAAGAGGTAATGGACAGGTATATCCGAAGAGATGGTATTTCCGATTGGATCCTTCGTGAATGTAAGCAGCGGTACGGAAACAAAGTGACTAAGGAGGATATCTTCTACTACGTTTATGGAATTCTTCATTCTCCTGAATACCGGACAACCTTTGAGGCGGACTTAAAGAAGATGCTTCCAAGGCTCCCGTTAGTGGATAAACCGGAAGAATTCATGGCATTCAGTCAAGCTGGTCGGAAACTTGCCGATTTGCACCTTAACTATGAGACAGTGGATCCATATCAGGGTGTATCTGTAACAATCACCTCCGACAAGCCGAGTTACGAGGTGGATAAGATGCGATTCGGAAAGTTGGACAGTAAAACTGCCGATAAGTCCGTGATTATCTATAACAATCAGATTACTATAGCTAATATCCCTTTGGGGGCTTATGATTATGTGGTAAATGGCAAGAGTGCCATCGAGTGGATAATGGAGCGGTATCAGATAACCACCGACTCCAAGAGCGGAATAACCAATAATCCTAATGATTGGAGCCGGGAACATGGGGATGAGAAGTACATATTTAACCTCGTTCTCAGGATTATCACTGTCAGCATTGAGACAATGAAAATTGTCAATGAATTACCAAAACTGAAATTTGAGTAAAAGCAAAATTGAAGAGATATCCGCAAATGATATAATGATACCATGAGCGTAGCAAAAAATATCAACTATAACCCGGCACTTACACCGGAGCAGAACGCTAAAAAAAATGGCGTCTCCGTATCTACTATCAAAAAGTACATACAGAAGAATGACATTGATAGGAGATACGATAAGAAAATTGCCCTCATTGACAAATGCCGAAAATTCCTAAAAACGAATCCAGGAGCCACAAAAAAGCTAGTTCAGGAGAAGTTGGGGTATTCTCAAAAAACCCTGCGTATGTATTGGGATTACATAACTACGGAGAAGGAATTGCCGGGATATAATCCTAACAAAGTTAAAAGGCGTTCTCAGAGACAACTGAATAACTTCTACGCCACGCACCCTTCCATTGTCAAGGATTTACTTACATATGAGAGTTTTAACGAGAGAATTCTTGAGCCATTTTGCGGTACTGGCTTGATTTCGGATGCACTGAAAGAGTACGGATATGAGGTTGAATCCTATGATTTGATTAACAGAGGGTATGGTAATGTTGGGGATTTTTTCAAGGTTGATTATCCTACGGGTTATTATGATATAGTGACTAATCCACCATACGATGCAGGACTAACCCCGGAAATAATCATACGATGTCTTCAACTATGCAATAAAAGGGTAGCGATGCTTTTGCCATTGGACTATCTTACAGGGATTGATCGCTACAATAAGGTTTTCCAAAATAATCCTTTAAAAACCGTATATGTCTATATCAATAGAATAGATGTTGCCAAGAATGCTGACTTTGAAAATTATTCTCATGGTGGTTTGCAGAAATATGCGTGGTATATTTGGGAGAAAGGATATAAGGGAACAACGGAAATGAAGTGGCTACTTCATGTTGCAGACAGGGAACATAATAAACTACTTAAAAAGTATATCCAAACCCCGATCCTGAAAAAGATAACGGATATCGTAAATGAAGAGCATGAGAACACGATAAGGATTGAAGAGACGAAATCTGTCTTGCCTTATCCCACAAAAGCGGACTTGTTCAAGGCTGAAGAGGAAAGATACGATGCCTCTAACTACCTATGCTTCGCATTCCGAAGGAAACAGGATAAACATAAGGATGTGGAGCTCCCGTTGGGTAATATGATTAGCGGCTACCCCTTTAAGATAGGGCGTACAGAATTCCCAACGTCCGAACACGCATACATTTTGGGGCTTTTCTCCAATGACACCGAAAGGCATACAAATATCCAGAAACAATTGCTTGCAGAGCCCGATGGCTATCTTGCCAAACAGGATATCAGAAGAAGAAATGAGAAGTATGGAAGAAAGGATTGGAATGAGTTCAACGTTGAGTGGATGCTTTATTGCGTATGGCAGAAAGCTCTTGGGAATAAAGATTTCCGGGATTTGTTGATGTCAGTTCCTGAGGGGGCAACAATCATTGAGAATTCCACCTTCCAACAAAAGCCGAAAACCGGAGAGGATAAACCTGCGTTTTGGGGCTGCCGGAATGAAGAGCAGAAGGAGTTCCACAGGCTCGTACAGAAATACGTTACTCAGAAGGGAGGCAGTTCTGCTGAGCAGGATAAACGAGTTGCCGAATATATGGATGATTGTTGTAATTACGGCACGTTTGTCGGGCATAATACGATGGGCAAAATTCTGATGATCGTCAAAAAATGCCTCCACGATGGAACGGAACCGGATATCAACTATGAGTTACTGAGGAGAAAGAGCATTTGGATAAATGGCATCCCAGCAAATCTGAATTGGGGGAAGATAAAGACAAAATTTAAGTTGAGTGACTTCAAAAAATAGAAAGGGTTATAGCAGCAACCATGTATTTCTAAAAGATGTAGAATAGAGCATTCCGTTTATCGGCTCTATTGAAATAAATAGAACAATATGGGCATAGAACATAAGATTATATCTAAAAGCATATAATAGACGATAAAGTCGAAGCATTTTTAATACATTAATAATTCTTCATATGGAAACAATCAAAAGAGAAATGACTAATGCGGCAAAGTTTTTTTTGGGGCTTTCATTATTGTCTGTGTTAATTGACATGTTTTCAATAGGCACTCAGATTAGCATTGCCCCAAGTGCGAATGCTTCCTCCACTTCATTATATTTGTACATCCGATTCCTGATTGATTTTCTACTATTGATAACAGGGATTAGTGTGTTCATGATGAAGAAAGCGGGACTAATTGCCTTTATATGTTTATTCGTCATCAGACTATTTATTTTTCCTTTTGGGACGGATGTCTCTACCGCTTACTATATTGGAAGCAATTTCCCAAAGTTTGTGGTTGACTTTGCCCCTTTTGCAATAGCATTATGTTTTAAAAAGAATGGGATTTCTGGATGGCGAGCCTTCTTGGCAAGCGATAAACTTATTTCAAATACTATAAATGATAATCTAACGTTAGAGCCTGCAATTCATCTTGATTCTACTCCAACCGAGAAAGATAATGAGGAAGAAGATTCAAGTACTTATTCTCAGAGCCTTGATAATCCGATAGACGAAAAGAGTGAATCAATCAATATTAATAAATCTGATAGTTTTAGATTACCAGGAAAAAAGGCAAAATCCAAAAAGGGATTAAGTGTGCCGTCATTTTTCGAGAAGTTAAGAATTCGGAAATCATTAAAATGGAAATGGATTGTTCCATGTTCTATTATTGCAGTTTTGGGAGGATTGTTTTTAGTTATAAACTTTAAATCTTACCCTGAACACATAAATGGTTTCAAGAATAAATTATTATTCTATTTTGATTTGCCCAATAACAATCTTGCTCAAGAATTATTTAACTCATATAATAAAACTAAAGAAGCCGGTTTTGAAGATCGAAGTTTGGTTTATTTGAATTCAGCATCTCTTGTAAAACCTACAGATGCAACAATTATTGATTCACTTTTAACCAGCCTATATTTGGTTGGTGCCAACAATAAAGATCTCCGCAAAGAGTATTTCGATAAAACTATAACTCTTGCTCGAAGAGGAATAGAAAAGAATCCTGAGGATCTGATCGCAAGACGAATATTAATTGCAGCATTGGATAATTTAAATCAAGACGAATTGGCATATAAAGAAGCCGAAGACCTTCTAATGCAAGATTCTACTGACCCACTCGGCATTTACTATATGTGTAGACGCTATTTAAGTTCTAATAATTGGACGAATTTAGAGAAATGGGGAGAGAAAGGTTATGAAACTGTAAGTGACTCATCTTACTGGAAACCAACTATTATGTATTACTACGCAAAAGGATTGTACGAAAACCGAAAAACAAAGAAAGCGAGGGAAGTGTTTTTTGAAGCCTCAAGAGAGAATTATGATAAGGACCTGTCACAAAAATTCGCCAAGGTGGGTGGAACACCTTGTAAAGTTCTTTCTTTAGGAGTAAAGAATACCAAGTATGATGGTACTGTAATAACAGAGAGCGGTAAAACTCTATACTCTCAGGACACATATTATCTTTCGCCGGTATTCAAATCCATCGATTATCGGTGGGAGAATTTCCAATTCGGAGTAAAAATATATCGTAATGGTGAGTTAATTAAATGTCAAGAAGAAGCCTATTCTCAAGGCTTTTCATTAGTGGATGATACTGCCATTTTTGGTAAGTTTGATGGGAATTATTATTATGACAGAGATTTAGATGAGGCTCCTACTAATGAACACGAACTGTCAGGATGGGGTTCGGATTCATCAGGGTGGTGGAAAAGCGGCGATTACAGAATAGAGCTATGGTGGGAAGGAGAGAAATTAGCCACATCTTTATTCACAATTAAAGACCGGCAGTCTTATTATTGGTAATCTAACTATTTGGTTCCACTTTATGAGGAGTTTCTTTAGTAACTCAATGTATCATTTCTAATAATATGAAAGGCTCAGGGATCAACCTGAGCCATTATTCATAGCATTATGTCCTCGATGGTGGCATGCTCCCCGTCATCTGTTTTCCTTGGAGGGATATGGCTCCAATAGCCTCCGGTATCTGAACGCAAGCCGTCTGATATCCGTTTTCGCCAACTGTCGGGGCGTGGATGTGTTGCGTTGTATGTTTTTAGGGAATTTGAAATCTTCTTAGCCGTTTCCTTGCTAACGCTCCTGTCTAGGCGTTTGTAATTCTTTTGTCCTGTATTGTCCATGAATAGTGTTTTTCAATAAATACAGCCATACTTGGAAAAGTAAGGATATTTGGTTGATATTTTATATTACGTCTAATATCAAAAAATACCAAAACACTCCGGGAAGAAACATGCTAGTTTATGGGTTCCCTAAAAAGCCAAATAGCCCTACCCCCATGTGAAATCTAAGGGCTTACGATGCCGCCGAACTCAGATGGCAGGGATGGAGAGAATTTTCAAAATGAATTGGAATTCGCATGAGTGACAGTTCGGATGCGGGGTTTTGACATTTTTCAAACTTTAATTAATTGTAGAAAAATGTCTTATCAATATATGCTATAATATATTGTGCCTCAACGATATCAATAATCAGAAAATCGTCAAGACAGGACGTTATTATTGGTTTTGAAAGAATATGTCATGAGGTGTTTAATTTTTCAAATTTATCTGCCCCAAAATATCCTTTAGTTTATATCAATTCTATCCAGAATCGGCCCTGAGAGCTTGGAAAGATAGCCCGCCCTCTGTCCCGGGGTACATCGGCACCTGTCGCCTTCGCCGTAGTATCCACAAGGGCAGGGATTGGAGGCGGCCACCAGCATGAATGATGCGGGATATTCAAGTTTGGACCGGAGCCTGGAGATAGTTACCTTCCTATCCTCCATCGGGCC
>JAEEGL014258882.1_pt1 | contig 15557 bp, 11 predicted proteins | sample 9134231 | NCBI WGS metagenome assembly JAEEGL01 (sample SAMN16246548, study PRJNA631951) | gut metagenome | biome: gut microbiome; feature: rumen; material: fiber-attached | host: Bos | place: Iran: Karaj | collected 2018-10
ATTTCCCTGGGTGGAGCCGCCGGTCTGTTCCGAGCGGTTGGCAAAGTGCTGGACCGGGACGCCTTCTTCTTCGCAGAGCAGCTTAAAGCGGGCGGAGGAGACGGCATCCGTCGTGTATTTCTGGGCGGCGTTATGCTTAATGACGATGCCTTTGTTCATGTAAACCCGGTTCTGGGCGTCGTATTTCTCCGGATGATTGGGATGCAGGGCGTGAGCGTTGTCCGCGGAGACCATGAAGCTTCCGGCAATCGCGGCCCGGATCTCGTTATCGGACGCGCCGAGGGCGGAGCCTGCCCGGACCAGTACGTCCGACAGGAAGGAGGAGTCCGCGCCCTGCCGGGTGGAGGAACCGACCTCCTCATTGTCAAAGACCGCGCAGACGTTGATCATATCCCTGGTTTTGCTTTCCGCCAGCGCGGTGACGCAGGCCCAGGCGCACTCCAGGTCGTCAATCCGGCCGGAGGAGAAGAACGCGCTGTCCTGCCCCCAGACGGCGGGCTGCTCCCGGTTATACAGGAAAAGGTCATGACTGAGGATGGCCTCGCGGTCCACGCCGGCAGCTTCCGAGATCTCCCGCATCAGATCCCCGTCGGTTTCGCTGTATCCATACAGCGGCATCAGATCCGTCTGCGGATCGAAAGCATAGCCGCTGTTGACGTCCCGGTTGAAATGGATCGGCAGGTTCGGGATCAGCACGGCGTCCCGATCCAGGTTCACCAGCCGGACGCCGATTCCGCCACTCTCCCGGACGGCCAGCCGGCCCGCCACGGACAGCGGCCGGTCCAGCCAGGTGGACATGATCATTCCGCCGTATTTTTCCACATTCAGCCGCACATAAACCCCGCCGCGGTCCTCAAAGTGCTCCTTGAGCCTGAAGGCCGGGGAATCCCCGTGCGCCGCGGCGATCCTGAAGGGAGAAAAGCCCGTCTCCGGCACGGTGAAAGCAATCAGCGCGGAATCATTGCGGATCACGAAATACTTTCCGCCCGCGTCCACCAGCCAGGGATCTGTTTCCTTCAGTTCGCAGAACCCCTTTGCCGACAGGATCTCCTGAAAACGCGCCACTGCATGGAAGGACGTGGGGGCCCGCTTCACAAAAGCCAGGAACTCTTCCACCCGGTTCATCCGCAATTTTCCTCCTTTTTCCTGATTACCAGTTACTATACGAAACAAGACACCTCATCCGGCCGCAAGCGGCCACCTTCTTGCCCAGGGCTTCCGCCCGTTCTTCACTGAAAACTGTCCACTGGACAGTTTTCCGGGCGTTACGAACCCCAAGGGGAAGGCTCTGGGGAGGCGTTACAAACCCCAAGAGGCAGGCTCATGGGGAAGGCTTACGGGAGGTACCTGCAGACCAGACGGTTATCCCGGCGGCAACCAGGTTTACGGCCATGATGCCGTAGAGGAGGGCGAAGCGGAACATCGTGTCGGCCGGTTCCGGATCGAAATCGTTCCAGTCGTTCAGGTTGTAGGTGATCAGCAGCGCGGCCGCGATCAGACAGATTACGGCGGCCGGAAGGATGCCCTTCTGTTTCCGCCGGACCCACATCAGGCCGGCGAAGGAAACCGCGGCGACCGCCACAGCGGCATTCATCCACGGCAGGTACTCAATCTTGTCGAAGAGGAATTCCGCGGCCATGACAGCCAGGGCGGCGGAAACAAAGGCCGCGATCGTCCAGCCGGTTTCCGCTGCGCCGGGTTTATGCCGCACGAGGAGCACGACCAGCAGGATGAGCAGGGTGGCAATGGCGGCAAGCTGATTCACGGGAACAAAGACGATGATCCGCAGATAGTTATCCCGGCGCATCTGCTCCAGGAGAATCTGGGTGGTCCCGAGCACGATGAGAAAGAGCACGGTCTGCTGCCCGCGGAGCGCTTTGCGCTCCCGCTTCAGCAGGACGACAAGCAGGATCAGCGCGACCAGCGCCTCCCAGAACCAGACGATATATTTCCATTCATCAAAGTCCGCATCCGTACACACGGCCAGCGGGAAAAAGTGGGTCCATTCCACTTCCGCGAAGCGGCCGATGCCCTCCCCGGTAAACACCTCGCCGACCCGGGCAAAGAGGATGACGGCGCAGGCGCCGGGGGCCAGCGCGTCCAGCGCGTCGACCCATTTCACACCGGCGGCTTTTCCGGCGACCAGGGCGCCCAGCGCACCGCCCAGCAGCGCACCGTAAAGGGTATAGCCGCCCTGCCAGGGGCGCAGAATCATGTAAAGCCGGCCTTCGGCGGCTTCATAGTCATAGGGGCAGAAAAGAACCCAGAACAGATGGCCGAACAGCAGCGCGCCGAGCAGGACGGCCGGCAGCAGCGGACGGACAAACTGTTTTCTCCAGACGAGCAATATCCCGGCCAGCGCGCCGGCCAGGATCATCAGGCTGTAAGGAGTGATATAAAGGTTTCCTACGGTAAGAATCGGTGTCATAGTCATGGCTCTGCCGTCACAAAGTAGATTTCGTCCCGGATTTCACGGATGGGCCCTTTCCCGTAGCGGTTGAGTCGGAAACTCGTGGTTTTGTCCGGCGTGAGCGTGCTCCGGAAGCCGCTGATCAGCAGGGTGGTGGAGTTGCCGCCGTCCAGGTTGTAGGCATTGACCGCACCCATGTCGTAGGCCAGCTGGGCCATCTGGGCCGCCGTGAAACCGCCGTCGGGCGAATCGTTGGGCCCCTCGGTTGCCAGGAGCAGATAGCTCAGCTTATCCATCTGGCAGATGGCCTGGCGCTGCGCCTTGGCCATGAGCCCCATGCCGGCCTGGGAGCCGTAATTGTTATCCTTGATCTCCACCAGTTCACCGTTGATCACCAGCCCGGGACCGAAGAAGAAGCTGTGCATAATGCTGCCGACATAGGGGGCGAACTCCTCCCGGGAAGGCCGGGTCAGGATATGAAAATCCCCTTCATCGTCAATAATCAGGGTATCGATGTTCCCGAAATCCTTTTCAGGACGCATCAGCTCGGCGTTGCGGTAAATGATCCCGCCGGGCCGGTCGGGATACCAGTCGCCGTTGATGGCGATCAGCGCGTTGAGCTTCAGGCATTCCCGCATGGGATTGGTCACGCTGCCGGTCACCCGCGTCCGCAGCTGGCCGGGATCGGCGATCTGAACCCAGGTAAAGTAAACCCGTGTCCCGTCGATAATCCGGGTCTCCGTTTTCGTATAGATGGTCCCGTCCTGATAGGTGAAGGGAACCATCTCCGTCTGACCCTTTTTGTTAGTGATCTCCACAAAGTCACTGAACCCGTCCTCATGCGGTGCATAGGGCGCGGGGATGGGCTTCTTCGGGCTCGGGAGCGGGAACATGGATTCCGGGTTTTTGTTGGTCAGCTCCACCGGCGCATAAACAGGGAGATCGGACGACTCCTCCGCGCCGGCATAGGGCAGGGCGGAAGGAACGACAAACGGAACGAGCAGCAGCAGCAGGATCAGCGGGATCAGCCACAGCAGGGGACGATTTTTCTTCATGAGGGCCTCCGACACAGGTCGTTATTTTTTTTCGGCAATCTTCGCGTTAATGGCGTCGATGACCTGCTCCGCGGGAATTCCGTGAACCATGCAGGCTTCCTCCAGGGATTCACTCCGGGAAGCGGGGCAGCCCAGGCAGTGCATGCCGATGGAAAGCAGAATCTCGGTCGCTTCCGGATACTGGGTCACGATCTCGCCGATCAGGGTTTTGCCGTTTACATATTGTTCAGTCATTGCCATAAACCTCCGAAAAAATATTTCTCCTCATGATACTATATCCCGAAGTAAAAAACAAGTTTCAGTATGCTTTGCGGATCAGCGCCAGGAGGTCGTCATAGGTCTCGCAGGCGGGCAGCTCCGGATGATCGTTCTTAATCTGCTCCGTGGAGCGGAAAAGGATGCCGGCCTTGCTGGCCTGGATCATCCCCAGGTCATTGTAGCTGTCCCCGGCGGCAATGGTTTCAAAGCCGATGCTCTGCAGCGCCCTGACCGTTGTGAGCTTGCTTTTTTCCACACGGATGCGGTAGCCGGTGATCATCCCGTCCGCGCCGACCTCCAGCTCATTGCAGAAGATCGTCGGCCAGCCGAGCTTTTCCATCAGGGGAGAAGCAAACTGCGTAAACGTATCGGAGAGAATGAGCGCCTGGGTCTCGCTGCGGAGCGCGTCCAGAAACTCCTTCGCGCCGGGCATGGGATCAATGGTGGCGATGGTGGCCTGAATATCCTTCAGGCCCAGGCCGTGCTCCCGCAGGATGCCCAGCCGCCACTTCATCAGCTTGTCATAATCCGGCTCGTCACGGGTGGTGCGCTTCAGCTCCGGAATGCCGCTGGCCTGGGAAAAGGCGATCCAGATCTCGGGAACGAGGACGCCTTCAAGATCCAAACAGACAATATTCATCACGAAACCTCCTTCAATCCTTTGCAATGCCATAAACATATCACAGGCGAAAAACCGGCGTCAAGCAAAAATCCCCGCCGAAGCGGGGATCCGGATGCGCTGATCTGTCAGGCAGGGGTAAAAGCATCCTTGCCGAGGCCGCAGACGGGGCACACCCAGTCCTCCGGGATATCTTCCCAGGCCGTGCCGGGAGCGATGCCGCTGTCGGGATCGCCGGTTTCCGGATCATAGATATAGCCGCAGGGACATTCATACTTCATGGTGCAGATCCTCCTCTGTTCAGTTTTCGGACGTTTGCCGCCCGCATTCTGAGAACATCATAAACAAGGAGATCACAGAAGTCAAGCGGAATTATTATAGTGGCCAATGGCCATTGAATCGTTTTTTGGAGGAACGGCGATGGGCGGGAAGATGACGGTTGGGCTGGCGGCGCATGTGGACGCCGGGAAGACAACGCTGTCCGAGGCGATGCTGTACCTCAGCGGGACAGTGCGCCGGCAGGGAAGGGTGGACCACGGGGACGCCTTCCTGGATACCGACCGGATCGAAAAAGAACGGGGCATCACGATTTTCTCCAAGGAAGCGCGGCTGACCTGGAACCGGACGGAGATCACCCTGGTGGATACGCCCGGGCATACGGACTTTGCCGGCGAGACGGAGCGGGCCATGGGCATCATGGACGCGGCGGTGCTGGTCATCAGCGCGCCGGACGGCATCCAGTCCCATACGCGGACGATCTGGAAGCTGCTGGAGGACAGCGGGGTTCCGGTTGTTCTGTTTGTCAACAAAACAGACCGGTACGTGGGGACGCGGGAAGAGATGATCCGAACACTGTCCGTCCTGTCCGACCGGATAACGGACTTTACGGAGGATCCGGCGGAGAAGATCGCCCTGTGCGATGAAACCTGCCTGGATCTTTATCTGCGGGAAGGAGAGATTCCCGAAGGCAGGATCCGCGCCATGACGCGGAGGCGGGAGCTGTTTCCCTGCTTTTTCGGCGCGGCGCTGCGGAACGAAGGGGTCGAACCGCTGCTGGACTTCCTTTCCGGCCTCGCGGAGGGTATAACGCGGCCGGAGGAGTTCGGCGCGAAGGTGTACAAGATCGCGCGGGATCCCCAGGGCGGACGGCTGACTTTTCTGAAGGTGACGGGCGGAGAACTGAAGGCCCGGGATCCGCTCAGCGGCGGAAGCGGAGAAACGGCGTGGACGGAGAAAACCGCGGAGATCCGCCTGTATTCCGGGGCGCGCTATACGGCCGTTCCGAAGGCGGAGGCCGGCGAGGTCTGCTGTGTGACGGGCCTGACGAAAGCCATGCCCGGGGACGGGCTCGGATTTGAGAACGATGGCAGCGGGGCGACCCAGCGGCCATGCTATGCCTGCAGGGTGGTGCCCGGGACCGGCGCGGACCTCCACAGGGTGCTGGACTGCCTGAGGACGCTGGAGGAGGAAGAACCGCTGCTGCAGACGGAATACATTGAGGCGAGGCGGGAGATCCGGGTGCATTCCATGGGGGACGTGTATCTGGAGGTGCTGCGGAGACAGATGCAGGACCGCTTCGGGCTGGAGATTTCCTTCGCCGATCCGAGTGTTCTGTACCGGGAAACGATCGCGGAGAGCGTGGAGGGCGTCGGACACTACGAGCCCCTGCGCCACTACGCGGAGGTGCATCTGTATCTGGAACCGCTGCCGGCGGGCAGCGGGCTGCAGTATGCGACGGACATCTCCACGGACGACCTGGCGCTGAACTGGCAGCGGCTGATACTGACCCATCTGCAGGAAAAAACGCACCGGGGCGTGCTGACCGGATCGCCCATCACGGATATGCGGATCACACTGGTGAACGGGAGGGCGCACCTCAAGCATACCGAGGGCGGGGATTTCCGCCAGGCGACTTACCGGGCGCTGAGGCAGGGACTGATGAAAGCCCGGAGCGTGCTGCTGGAACCGTATCTGCAGCTGGAAATTACCGCGCCGGCGGACAGCATCGGGCGGATCATGAACGATCTGTCCGTCATGGGCGGAAAGCCCGAAGCGCCTGAGGCCGCGGAGGAAGGGAAGAGCCGGATCCGGGCGGTGGTCCCGGCGTCCGCCTGCCGGGACTACGCGCGGGAGCTGAGCGCCCAGACCCGGGGACAGGGCCGGATGACGGCCGCCTTTCACGCGTATCTGCCCTGCGCAGATGCCGGGAAGGTCATTGCGGAGCGGGGATACGATCCGCTGCGGGATGTGCTGAACTCCCCGGATTCCGTCTTCTGCTCCCACGGCGCCGGTGTTACGGTTCCCTGGGATCAGGTGGAACAGTATATGCACCTGCCGATGCGGGAAGAGCGGAAGGCGGCGGCGCCGGTCCGGAGCGCCGGTTCATCCGCCGCGCGGTATACCGGGACGGCGGAGGAGGACGAAGCCCTGCGGGTGATCTTCGAGAAAACCTACGGGCCCGCGAAAAGCAGGCAGCTGCTGGCCCCCGTGCCGAAGGAAATGCCGGCGGAGAGCAAACCGGAGGAAAAGCGGGCGCCGCTGCCGGAGCGGGAAATCCTGCTGGTGGACGGATACAACGTGCTGTTTGCCTGGGAGGAATGGAAACCGCTGCTCCCGGAGCATTTTGACGCGGCACGCGGCCAGCTGACGGACCTTATGTGCGATTATGCCGGGATGACCGGCAGGGATGTGATTCTGGTATTTGACGCCTACAAGGTGAAGGGGAATCCCGGATCCGCGGAACGGTACCGGAATATCTATGTGGTCTATACCCGGGAGGCGCAGACCGCGGACGCCTATATTGAAAAAACCACGCTGCTGGCCCGGCAGAAAGCGCGGGTGCGCGTGGTGACCTCCGACCGGCCGGAGCAGCTGATCGCCCTGGGTAACGAGGCGATGAGAACCCCGGCGCGGGAATTCCGGCGCGAGGTTGAACAGGTGCAGGGAAGCATCCGGGAGTTTATCCGGAAAAATAACCGCCCCGGGAGTGAACGTTCCCTGGAGCGGCTTTACAAAGACGCCTGGAAAAAGCAGAAGCAGCAAGAATGAGTTATTCAGCCTGCACCAGTGTAAAACCGTTTTTACCGTCTGCCTCCAGGCTGAGGCAGTAGGTTTTTCCGCCCTCGGCGGCAATGTCCTGCGTCAGCAGCTTATGCTCTTTCCCAGGGGTTCCGCTCATGACCGAAAGGATCGCTTCCTCCGGCGGAAGGTCGGAGATGCCGTAGGAGAACTCGATCTGCATCTTCTTTATATCCTCCACTGTATCCGAATCAAAGAAGAAACGGTAGAAATCTTCTCCCGCGTCCGGACAGGAACAGATAAAGTACTGAAGTCTGTCGTCCTTATAGACATCCGCTCTCAAATAGGAAACGTTTTCCAGGCCGCTGTGATCGTAGATCTTCATAAAGAAGCCAGTCAGCACTGTCGGCGCATAGTCCCGCGGCGGTGCGCCGCAGACATCACAGGGCTTCAGGTTCCTGTATTCATCATAGTTCAGATCCTGATAGGTAAAGACGCCTCTCATAGGCAGGTATTTTTCCGCGACCCGCCGGCAGTTCTCATCCAGATGGTAGTATTCGCCGCCTTCCGGCACATAATACATCAGTGTATACAACAGGGTTTCATCATCGTACCAGTCGTATGCTGCCGGTTCCTGCGCGGGCGTCTCCCACGAAACGCCCTCAGCCGGTTCATAAGTCTGCAGGCACAGGGGATCCAGGTACCATTGTCCGTCCTCCGCTTTTTTCAGCACAACGGTGCAGCGGTAATCCCTCGGGTCATTACCGTCATGCCTGTCTATACACGCAACGACGACCGCAGACCGCGTGCCGTCTGTTTCTTCATGGAACGATTCAATGATCAAACTGAGGGGCGTTCTGTTTTCCAGGAGTGTGAACAGCGCGGTTTTCGGGTTTTCCTGCAATGCCTTCCACGCCGGGTCGCATACGTCCAGCATATGATCCAGGTCATTAGCGGACCAGCAGGAATAGAACTCCAACACCCGGTCCGAAAGCGCCTCGTCCATGAAGACGCTGACAGCCGTCTCCGGGTCATAGTTGAGCCCGCGGCTTTGCAGCTCCTCAAACGCGTCCAGAATCAGCGTCTTCAGTTCTTTGTCCGTCATGGCGGACAGATCCTCCGCCAGGGCAAACGAGACAGACAGCATCATGATTGCGAGAACCAGGCCGATTATTTTTTTCACAGCACAATACTCCTTTCCAGTATAACAGGTTTTATGTTTCATCTCTCCAAAGTAATGAACGGAAACCTTATTATGATGCTCCGCCAATGCTTCCAGGCATTCATAAAGCTTCCCGGTTTCTTCTGAATTGATCTCTCTGATCATTTCTACCTCCATGTTGCGTGGGCCGTTGGATGGGGCGGTACACAAAGTTTGAAAAGGCCGCACTGCCGCCGGTTTCCTTTGTGCTGAAGACAAAAAGTCCAAATCTTGCGCCGGTGAAGTGATCCAGTTTGTATACCAGTTTGTGGTTGCTGCCAAGTTTTTTCCAATGATCAGGGGCAGTACTGTAGAAAAATGATACGGTGTCATCGGCGGACGGGATCAGGCCCGGCTGACTGTCAGAGGTATTCGCATGATCCGTATTCCGATATGTGACGTAATCAAAGCAGACACCGGCATGCAAGGTGACGACCGGGCTGTCAAGCAAAACACATTCCACTTCTTCAAACGGCTCATTGTCGTGTCTTTCTCCCCATGTCAGTCCGGGATCGAGTTCTCTTTTACCCATGACAAGATAACAGGATGAGTTTCTCTTTGTCACGGCGATCAGACCATACTGACTTTCAAGCAGGCACAGGCCGGCATAATCGCCATCGTTCAAACCGCCTGCGTCAACCGTGACGCTCGCTTCGCATCCCGGGAAAAGCGTTCTCTGCGTAAGGACATTTTTTGCCTGAACGAGGTTGCGGCTAATTTTATCTGTTGTAATCGTTATGATACCGTTTTCCGTATCTCTTTTTACAAGCGACAGATCAGGCTCATGATTAAACTGCCAGCAGGGCTTCAATCCAAAGCTGGAAGACGATGAGCCGGCATAGTCGGTTCTGAAATCGTCCCCCGATACAAGAGGAGTATATCCATATCCGGGCTTTAAATCCTCAATGTCAAATTCTTCCGGAATCTTCCCATGAACACCGAAAACAGGAAAATCAATCCTGCCATCCGCGTCGGCCGACAGGGCATCTCCAACTGAAGCGGCTGCTGTTACAGATAAATCTGCAAGGGATGTTTTCTGCCATGTTACAGGCATCAGAACGGGAATCCGACCAACGCTGCCGCTGTCCTGAAAAAGCATGCCGTACCAGTTTCCCGAAGGTGTATCCACAATCCCGCCCTGAGCAACTCCGGCGTTTCTGTAACCCCTGTCATCATTCATCACATCTCTTCCGAAATAAGGCCCTTCCGGCTTATCCGCCACGAAGACAGCCTCGGTTCTGACTGGCGTGGCTTTGGGTATATGAATCAGAAAAATGTAGTATTTGCCGTTGATTTTGTAAAAATGTGAACCTTCATATCCGAGATAAACCTGATCCGAATCAGACAGGATCAGCTTCGCGGGAGCTGTGCCCGCATCCGTCAGATGAAGTGATTCCTCACCCGGCAAACCGGAGCTTTCAAACCTGAGTTCTTTTAAATAGATGTCCTTATTCCCTGAAACGATATAGATCCTGCCGTCATCATCAAATAAAACGGAATTATCGTGATAGAACCCCTCCAGCGTATATTTTTCCCAGGGGCCAAGGATGTCTTTGGACTGATAGATATAGGTCTTATGCGTGTCATTCGCCACAAAGCAAATATAATAAACACCATCGTGGTAACGAAGGCTTGCAGCCCACATACCGCAGCCGTAAATATTCTCTTTCCCTTCCAGTTTCTGAGCGGCTGTGCTGTCCAGGGTGTCATATACAAAGGCAGCATGTTCCCAGTTTACCAGGTTACAGGAACGAAGAATTTCACAGCCCGGCATGAAATACATTGTCGTGGCTACCATATAGTAAGTATCTCCGACTCTGATCACATCCGGATCCGGATAATCAAGTTTCGTAATGGGATTGATGTTTTCAGCTGTTAATCGTTTCAAAGCGGCATGCTTCCTTTGATTCGTTCGTCAGATGACAGAATTCGGGATTAAACCCGCCGATCATTTTCATATCAGACAATCGCTTCCTTCCATTAATCCAAAATCCTTCTTCTTCGATGATCTTTGTGCCTGCAGGGAATGCCAGTACAGATGCCGGCGATGAAGCAGGAGAAACCATAACGTCAGCTTCAGGGATGGCATTGCTGGTACAATACAGGACTTCCGTGTTCAACAGCGAATTTATAACATATATCCAGTAACAAAACATCGGAGGAATAACCATGACCATCAAAGAACTGCGCAAGGCAAAGAAACTGTCCCAGGCGGCTTTTGCCGCCGAACTTGGCATTGCCGCCGTGACTGTCAGCCAGCTGGAGACCGGGCGGATGAAGCTCAGCCCGAAAATGGCAGCCAGAGTGAAGGAAGTCTTCGGCGAAGATATGGAGGCAGCACCGGAAAAGGAAACGCCTGCTGAGAAGCCGGCCAAAGCTTCCAAACCCGCCAAGGCTGCGAAACCTGTCAAAACCCCGAAGCTCGAAATCTATGTTCAGTCTCCGTACGGCGGAAACATCACGCCGGAGGAAATTGCGGCGAAAATGCCGGAAGGAACGGAATCCTGCTTTGTCCGGGTCGACCAGAACCTGATCTGGTGGGTCCGCGCAAACGGGGAGACCGGCGCAGTGGAAATCTGGAATGACCGGGCATGATTACCGATAAACGTCCAGGATATCGGATTTATTGCGGAGGGCGCCCATGACCTTATCCATTTCCTCACGGGAATGAACATCGAGGGTGAGGCGCAGGGTGGAGATACGGGTTTTATCATCATTCTGAATGGAGGCGGCGCGGATGGAGACATTGTTTTCCCCGATAATGGTGGCAATCTCGCCGAGCATATTCACCCGGTCATAGGCGATGATGGTGACGGTGGCATAGAAGGTACTCTGACCATCGCTGGCCCATTCGACGGGCACGAGGCGGGCCTCCTCGCCGGTGGCGGCGTTGACGCAGCCTGCCTTATGGATCGTGACCCCGCGACCGCGGGTGATATAGCCGACGATCTCATCCCCAGGAACGGGACTGCAGCACTTGGCAAAGCGGACGGGGATATCCAGATCCTCATTCCCGGTGAGGACGATCCCATGATGAGCGCGATGCTGGCTGAGGCGTTTTTCCTCGGAGACCAGATCCTCCACCTTCCGGACGACAGGGACAGGCTCCTCACGCGCCTTCTGCTCCTCAAGGAGCTTCGAGACAACGTAAACGGCCGCCATGCCGCCATAGCCGACGGCGCCGCAGATATCATCAAAATCAGTGAAGCCGGTGCGCTTGAGAATCGAGTCATAATACTCCGGACGGCAGATGTCTGACAGACGGACGCCGCGGCGGGCGCACTCCTTTTCGAGCATGCCGCGGCCGAGCTCGATATTCTCCTGCTTGAGGGCTTTCTTCAGGAACTGGCGGATCTTGGCCTTGGCCTGGGGCGTTTTACAGATGCGGAGCCAGTCCGTGCTGGGCCCCTTGGAAGAGGCCGAGGTCAGGATTTCAACCCGGTCGCCGGTTTCGAGAGGCGTATCCAGGGGGACAATGCGGCCGTTGATTTTCGCGCCGACGCACTGATTGCCCACGGCAGAATGAATACGATAGGCAAAATCCAGGGGCGTGGCGCCCTTGGGCATGGAGATAACATCCCCCTTGGGGGTGAAAAGGAAAACTTCCTCGGAAAACAGATCCGTTTTCAGAGTATCGAGGAATTCCCGGGAATCCCGGGTTTCGGTCTGCCAATCCAGCATCTGGCGAACCCAGAAGAGCTTATGATCCAGGTTATCTTCCCGGGAGGCGCCTTCCTTATACCGCCAGTGGGCCGCGATGCCGTATTCCGCGACGCGGTGCATCTCCCAGGTACGGATCTGCACTTCAAAGGGGAAGGGGATCTTCCGGCCGCCGACAACGGTGGTATGCAGGGACTGATACATATTGGCCTTGGGCACGGAAATATAATCCTTGAAGCGGCCGGGGACCTGATTCCAGAGCGTATGGACAATGCCCAGGACGGTATAGCAATCCGGAATGGTATCGACGATGACGCGGATGGCGATAAGATCATAGATCTGATCAAAAGACTTTTGCTGGAGGATCATTTTCCGGTAAATCGAATAAAAATGCTTGCTGCGGCCGTCGATATCATAATGGATATGCTGGCGGTCGAGACGCTCGGACAGCTCGCTGATAACCAGGCGGATGCTTTCCTCCCGTTCCTGGCGCTTCATACCGACGAGGTGGACAATGCGCTGATAGCCTTCGGGGTCCAGATACTTCAGGGAAAGATCCTCCAGCTCCTGCTTGAGGGCATAGACACCGAGGCGATGGGCCAGGGGAGCGTAGATATCCAGCGTTTCCCGGGCGATGGCAACACGGCGATCCTCCGGCTGAAAGCGGAGAGTGCGCATATTATGCAGGCGATCGGCCAGCTTGATCAGCACGACCCGGATATCCCGGGACATGGCCAGGATCATCTTCCGGAGGGATTCGGCCTGGGCCTCCTCCCGGTTGGCAAAGTCCAGCTTGTTCAGTTTCGTGACGCCGTCGACGAGATCGGCCACTTCATCGCCGAACTGCTCCCGGATGGTATCGAGGGTAATGCCCTCGCAGTCCTCGACGGTATCGTGCAGGAGGCCGGCGGCGATCGTTGGCGGATCGATCATGAGATCCGTCAGAATCGAGGCAACGAGGCAGGGATGGGTGAAATATGGCTCACCGGATTTCCGGAACTGGCCGGCATGGGCTTCGTTCGCGAATTTCCAGGCTTTTTCCACAAGCAGATAGCCGTTGCCGGGATGGTATTTCTGGACGCGGTTGAGCATCTGGTCCAGGGGCATTGCTTCGTAGGATGTGAAAGCCATCGTTACCTCCTTTCCAAGGGGGCTTTCCGATCGCCCCCCTTGACCCCTTCGGCTCCTTTTTTGTTCAGGGGGCTTTTCGATCGATTCAGTAACTCTTTCGGGTTCAGTGGTTAGTATTGATTGCAGTGACCTGGGCTTCGACAGAACGGCGGCCCCGGAAGTCGTTAAGCGTCGGACGATAGAGCAGGTCAAGGGTTGCGGGGGAAGCATCGGCGGTTTCCCCAAAGCCAAAGGCGATGCCCTCCACGAGGGTCTGATCCGGGGTGAGGAAGGAGAGCTTCAGATGGGAACCGTCGCGGCCGACCCGGCGCAGGGACTGAACAGCTACGTTCTCCAAGCGGAAAAGCGGAGGCGGATTGCCGCAGCCGGTGGGCTCCAGCTGATCCAGGAGAGCGAGGGTATCCGGCGTCCAGGTGCGGAAGGGAACAGCCAGATCGTAATCCACGGAGGGGATGAAGCATTCCGGCGGAACCGAAGCGGAGATGACCTGCTCCAGGCGATCCCGGAGGGCGGGGATCTTCTCCGCGGCGACGGTCAGACCGGCTGCCTGCTCATGGCCGCCGAAGCGAACCAGCAGATCGGAGCAGGCGGAAAGCATCTGATAAATATTGACCCCGGGAATGGAACGGCAGGAGCCGACGGCTTCCTCCCCGCGGACGCTGAGCGCGATGGCCGGGAGATGGTGCCGCTCGCAGAGGCGGCCGGCGGTAAGCCCGACGAGGCCGGGATTCCAGCCTTCGCCGCGGACGATGAGCACATGGGGAGGGGAAGCGCCGAAGAGGATACCCTCCGCATCCAGCTGCCGCGCAGCCTCATCTGTCATGCGGTGTTCCAGATCCTGCCGCTGACGGTTGGCGGACTCCAGCAGGCCGGCGATATGATCCGCCTTGGCCGGATCCGGTGTCAGGAGCAGATGGACACAGAGCTTCGCGTCCCCCAGGCGACCGGCGGCATTGAGCCGCGGCCCGAGGCGGAAAGCCAGATGATCCGCCTTCAGCGGGGCCTCGACGCCGGAAACCCGGAGCAGGGCCCGGACGCCCGGACGGGAAGAGCATTCAAGGGATTTCATGCCCTCCCGGACGATGACCCGGTTCTCATCCAACAGGGGGACCACATCCGCCACGGTGGCGATGGCCGCGAGATCGAGGCGCTTTTTCACGCCCTCGATTCCCTGCATCGCCTGGCAGATCTTCAGGGCCACACCGGCGCCGCACAGCGAGGGAAAGGGATAGGAGCCCAGCAGGGGATCCATGACCACATCGGCGGGGGGGAGGACATCCGGCGGCTGATGGTGATCGGTGATGATCACGGTCAGACCGAGGGATTTGGCCAGGGCGACCTCATCGCGATTGGAGATGCCGCAGTCTACGGTAATCAGGAGAGCGCACTGATCTGCGATCTCCCGGACGGCCTGCATGTTGAGGCCGTAGCCCTCCTCATGGCGGGAAGGAATACGGTAAGCCAGGGAGGCGCCTTCCTCATGAAGGAGATCCAGGAGGATCGAGGTGGCGCAGACGCCGTCAGCATCGTAATCGCCGTAGACGAGGATGGTCCGGTGATGCGCGATTGCATCGCGGAGGAGGGAGACGGTCTGCTCCATGCCATCGAGGAGGAAGGGATCATGGAGGTCCTCCAGGGAAGGGGAAAGGAAGCGGGCACGAGCTTCGGGCGTGGTGATGCCGCGGGCGGCGAGCAGCGCCTCGAACCAGGAAGTGGGTCCCGCTGTACAGCGGGGAACAAATCTGGAATTCATGTGATATACAAGGGGGGGGCTTTCCGATCGCCCTGGACCTTCGGAAAAATGAAAGGAAGGACTGTGATGCCACAGCCCCTCCCTTACAGACAGAAATCAGGCCTTTGCCTTCCGGTTGCGGCGCTTCTCCTCCAGGAATGCCCAGACATAACCGTTGATCATGTTGGCACTGTAAACACCGGAGAGGATACCGACGATAATCGGCAGCGCGAACTCGCGGATGGAGGCGACACCCAGGATGCACAGCGCCACGATGGTGATCAGGGTGGTGACGGTGGTGCAGATGGTGCGGCCGAGGCTCTCCTTAATGGAGGTGTTGGTTACTTCCTCGCGGGCAACGTTGGGCATCTTCTTGGCATTCTCACGGATGCGGTCGAAAATGACGATGGTGTTGTTGATGGAGTAACCGACGATGGTCAGCGCCGCGGCGATGAACGAGGAGTTCATCTGGA
>JAEEGL010951246.1_pt1 | contig 15556 bp, 17 predicted proteins | sample 9134231 | NCBI WGS metagenome assembly JAEEGL01 (sample SAMN16246548, study PRJNA631951) | gut metagenome | biome: gut microbiome; feature: rumen; material: fiber-attached | host: Bos | place: Iran: Karaj | collected 2018-10
AGCAACACTTGTACTCAATGGATTCGTGTCCCATGCACAGGGGAGCTCTCAAAAGACATAAAGGAACTGGAGCTTCAAACCGATGATATTGAACAATATTTCAAAAAGAATGCCCTTCCCCACAGTTTGTCTGATTCCCTTGTTCCCTATATTTTTTCAGAATAATTAGATGATGTTGCTACAGAATTCCTGAAGGAATACTACCCATCAGCACTATCTAAAACAAATAACGGAATTCCTGTTCATATTGATCCTACAGTTTTAGCTAAAAACTTAGGATTAACTGTCAAAGAAAGGTTATTAAAGACGACACCATTTTCGGACAGATTTATCTTGAAGAAACTGAAGCCGATGTTTCTGATTTATTCGAGAAAGGAACGACTCATATAAAAGCAAAAACTATCGTTGTTAACCCCTATAGATTTTTCTTTTCAAGCTATGGTTCTGAAAGCAACATCTTGTTCATGAATGTGTTGTAAGCATGTAAGCAATTAGGGTTATTCATTTTCCAATGCCAACACTTTAAGATGTCTCCGTATTTTACGGAGATAATCTTATGTCAAAAACACATCCAAGGCATCAGCAGTGGCTGAATCAGTATTATGAACAGCAGAGCAGCGGTCTAAGCACCACACAGTGGACTTCATAACAGAACCGAAAATTTACGGCAAAAGACGAATGACCTTACGCAGTTAACATGCCTGACTGAAAACAGGTGTCCGGTAACGGATACGCATTAAGCTCCTCCCGGCCTGTTATTACGGAAAGGTTTATACCCGAAAGCATTCCTCTCATCCGTTCCTTAAATACTGAACACTGTATTTTTACCGCCAAATAAAATATAATATGCGCCATAATCCGAAAAGCATTGGATATTCCCGAAAAACACGGCTTTAAGCCCTGCAGAGGTATCATGAGAGAGACAGAAATGCCTTTCAGCAGCAGGCCGGAAACGGAAAGACAGAATCTTCTGCGGTCGTGACATTCCGTGGCCGACATTTTCTGTCGGTAAATAAACATTGAGCTTCGGAAAAAGCATTTGTTTTTGTGTTTAAAAACCTTAGGTGACAGCATAGGTTAATATTCTTTCAGGATAGTATGGTCATGAAAATTACCGTTTTATTAAGCGGCGGACTCGACAGTTCAACCTGTCTCGCCTTAGCCGTAAACCGTTACGGTGCAGAAAACGTTTCAGCCTTATGCATTCATTACGGTCAGAAACATGAAAAGGAACTAAAATCAGCAGCGGCCGTTGCCGAATATTATGGCGTGAAGCTTACCACCCTTAATCTGGCAGACATCTTCGCCGGCTCAAACTGCTCACTTATGAAAGGATCAACCGAATCGATTGATCACAGAAGCTACGCCGAACAGCTTAGCGAGAAAGGCGGCAGCGGTACCGTAAGTACCTACGTACCGTTCCGCAACGGCATCATGCTTTCCGCTGCAGCAGGCATCGCTCAGATTCACGGTTCATCAGAGGTATGGTACGGTGCCCACAGGGATGATGCCGCAGGCCGTGCATATCCGGACTGTTCAGAAGAATTTGTAAAACACATGGGTAATGCAATCTTTGAAGGAACAGGCGGAGAAATAAGACTGTATGCCCCGTTTATCGATAAAAACAAGGCAGATATCGTAAAAACCGGACTTGAACTCAAGGTTCCTTATGAACTGACCTGGAGCTGTTACGAAGGCGGTGAAAAACCATGCGGCACCTGCGGTACCTGCATAGACAGAAGCAATGCATTCAGGCTTAACAATGCAACCGATCCTCTGCTTGCAAAATAACCGAAACCTGACAGACTGATAACAGGACAATAAACAGAACTTTTCAGGTAAAAAAACGCTCAGACAGATTACCCCGAGCAGGTGAACAGGAAATATAACATTCCCAGCATCTGCAAAACAGGAGTTGAAACAAACAATGTACAAGGTAAAAAAACGCATCGTTGTCAGCGCAGCACACTATCTGACTCTTGACTACGAAAGCAAGTGTTCAGGAATTCACGGTCACAACTGGGTTATTGACGTTTATCTGAAAAGCCCTAACCTGAACGCCAACGGCATGGTAATGGATTTCTCTCACATCAAGAAAGTCATCAAGGATGCACTGGATCACAAGATGATTAACGATGTCATTAAGGTAAATCCTACGGCCGAAAACATTGCCTACTGGATCTGTCAGCAGCTTCAGCCGTACTGCTATCGCGTTGACGTGGAAGAAAGTCCTAACAACACCGCATCATATGAAAGAGATGAATAAAGATATTTCGGAAACCGAGTTTTCCGTAAACGAAATTTTTGCATCAGTCAACGGCGAAGGGACTCTTTCCGGTGAGCTGGCAGTTTTTATCCGTCTCTGCGGCTGCAATCTGCGTTGCTCATACTGCGATACCAAATATGCCTGGGATTTCGCGGATGAAAGGATTATGACCGTATCCGAAATACTTGAGAAAGTAAAATCATACGGAAGCATCCGCAATGTCACCCTGACAGGTGGAGAGCCACTGTACAGAAAAAACGTAAAAAAACTGCTCGAGGCCCTTACCTCTCACGGCTATCTCGTAAATATCGAAACGAACGGTTCCATGAATATCTTACCGTATCTGGAGCTTCCTTTTGCATCTGAACTTATATTCTGCTGTGACTATAAACTTCCTTCAAGCGGAGAGGAAGGAAAGATGCATCTTAACAACATCAGTGCCCTGCGTGAAAATGACGTACTCAAATTCGTCATCGGATCCGAAGATGACTTCGCAAAAACTCTTGAGATTCTTAAAACATATCGCCCAAACTGCCATGTATACCTTTCAGCGGTATTCGGAAAGGTGGAACCTAAAGAGATTGTGGAAAAGCTCCTTTCATGGACAGAAAAAGTCCGTACCGACAGAATAAGAGTACAGCTTCAGCTTCACAAATATATATGGGATCCGAATCTGAGAGGCGTTTAATCCCCTTCGTTAACCGCCGGCATAACCGTTACCGCAGTCAGCTTTCGGGTGAATTCACCTCTTTCGCACCTCCCAAGCAGTAAAACGGCATAATTCCGCCGTTCATGATCAGAAAAACCCGCCATATCAGTAAAATGAGTATTCACTGATTAAAGCAGTTCCTCATCCTGTACGCAAAGTAATGATTACTGTTCTGAAACATTATCATTTATGGGAATTTCACCGTATTTCGAAAAGGTTACGGAGGTTCAGGTATGAGTTCTGTTCCTGTTCACCAGGGTTAAAAAACTTCTGAATGTTCACATTCGTTAACATTTTCATTGTAACCCTCCTCTCGTTTTGAAAATTTTTTTGTCTTTCAACTGAACCAACCGTCGGCAATATGGATCATAATAGTATGTGTGTGGCAGGAAATTTCATACCACACTGTCTGACTATACGAATCATACGGTTTAAGAATAAAAAACATTAATCAGTCACTAATTACGCTACTTATTTAACGTACCAGCCAGTATGAGGAGAATTTCACATGAATAATCTGTTAAGAAGCATTGCCGTCGGCACAGTGATTGCCGTCTGCACGGTGGGAATGACCACCGGCTGTACAAGTTCAGGACAGCACCTTTCAAAGTATAAGGATCTCAACATCCATCTTAACTATACCGAAACCTTTCATCTCCAGCCTGCTGCAAGATCACCGGAGTATGTATACGTAAATATCAGGGATTTATCAGGTGGCGGACTTGACGGTGTTTTTTCCTCAAGACTTATACCGAAAATTGCCTCCCAGCCGAACATTGCCATAGTTAATACTGCTGCAGATGCAGACATAGTCATATACGGCACCATTTCATCCGCCAACTCCACCAGTAACCAGTCCACGGGAGGCGTGGTTGCCGGCACCGTAATCGGTGCCGCCACCGGCGGTGTCATTGCGGCAACTAACAGCTATCATCACGGACTGAGCGCCCTGCCGATAATTCTGGGACTTGTCGGTGCCGGCGTCGGGTATGCGATTGACGACAACCTGAGCGTGGATACCCTGATGTACAGCAGTGACATTGAAATAAAGCAGAAAAACAGTACCGGAAGCTTTGACACCTACCAGACAACCATCACCGTTTCTGGACAGCAGCTTAACATGGATAAGACATATGCCACCGGACAGATGTTTGAACATGTGGCGGAAGGTCTGTCTCAGCTCATCAGTCACTAACAGGACTTGGAGGAAGTTCCTCATCCCGGGGACTTCCTCCTTTTACATACGGCAAAATACAATTTTTTTAAGCTCTTGTGATAAAGACTGCTTATTTATATCCTTATTTGTCAGATAATTTAGTCAGTGGTATTGTTTAAACAGTGTGTTGTACTTGTATGAAAAAATTACTAACCTTTATATTTTCAGCGGTAATATGCCCTCTGGTCATAACAGGTTGCGGTGAAAAGGAACTTTCCATTGGAACATCCTTTAATCCAAGCATGTATCATTCCTTCGGCGAGCAGATGAAAAAGAATATGGAAAACGCCAAAGGACTAAAATACAGTGTCACGGTACTCCCTACCGCAGGTTCCGTTGAAAACGTCAGAATGATCAATGACAACAGGCTTCAGCTGGCACTTATTCAGAACGACGTAAGCTATGAAGCCTACCATTCCACAGGCTCATTCAAGGGCGAACAGCCGCTTAGAAACTTTGTGGCAGTTGCAGGACTCTATACGGAAGCCTGTCATATCGTGGTAAGGGCTGACAGCAATATCCACAAAGTATCAGACCTTCTCGGCAAAGCAATAAGTCTGGGAACCTTCAATTCCGGAACAGAAAAGAATGCAAAGGAAATTCTTAACAAATACGACATCAGCGGCTACAGCATCGTTGCCAAGCACATGAACATCAATGAGGCAATGAATGCTCTGGATGATGGTTCGATTGATGCTCTGTTTCTCACCAACGGCCTGAGGTCCATGGATATTTACGGACTTTCCGGAAGAATCAAAATACGACTACTCTCCATAGATGAAGAACAGCTCCAGAGCATTGTAAATAACTCTCCTTTCTTTATAAAAACCGTCATTCCCGCAAACACCTATGTGGGACAGACCGAAGATATACAAACCATAGGCATAAAGACAATTCTGGCAGTCAACCGTTCCATGCAGAATGAGGAAGTTTACGGAATAACTGAAAATCTGTTTGAAAATGCCAGAGAATTCGACAGGATTGTTCCTACAAACTACAATCTGACTATAAAGGACTCTGCCAAGGGCATTTCCATTCCTTTCCATCCTGGAGCTGCAAAATACTACCGCAGCAAGGGAGAAAAGGTAAGAACGGAATAACACAGGCCGCCAAAATTTCAGACTGAAACCGTTATTTGATAACAATTTAAAGTTAAGGAAGGGAAAAGACTTAAGTCTTTTCCCTTCCCTTTTTCCAACAAACATTCACAGATGCCAATCCGCCGAGACCTAACGGGAACGATGACGTGAAGTCTGATGCTTTTTACTTACTTTTTTGAGACCTGCCGGAGTTGAATCAAAATAATTCAGGATAGATGATGTTCTGTTGTACATGGAACTGTTTCTCATACTCGGGAAATACTCGTTAGCCGCCTTCAAAAAATCGTTTGATGCGACAAGATCAGCCTTGCTGTGACTCTTCACAAAAAGATCATAGTAAATCATACCGAGATCATAGCATCCGTCCGCATTTTTTAAATCACAGGCCTTCTTGAGATAGGTAACGACTTTAAAGCGTCTGTCGTCATCACCTACATCCTTCTGACTCTCTGAATAAAATTCGCCAAGGAAGGTACAGGATTCCGCATTATCGGTCCTGCACTGTCCGTCAATAATTTCCAGCATTTCCTTCACGGAACCGTCCAGCTTTTTATCAAAATCAACATTATCTAGTTGGATTTCAGCCCTTTTAACGTTGTTTTTCGCTGCTGAAAACAGGTAATCCGCATGCATGTCGACCTTCCTGCAGCTGACACTGTCCCTGTATGAACATCCGCGTTTTAAATAAATCAGAGCCTGCCTGTAATCCTCAGGTGTTCCGAGACCGTGTTTGTTCATATATCCGAGATAGAAGCATGAAGAAGCCTCATCGAGATCACATCCGTCTTCAAAGTAATCAACAGCATGCACGTAGTCACTCTCGGTGTTGTTTCTGTTGAGATAATGAAGACCGGCATAGAAGCAGGATGAACCGTCATCAAGGTTACACCCGCGACTGAAATAATTCAGGGCAGTATCCCTGTTCTTTTCCACGGACAGTCCGCCGTGATACATTGCTCCAAGCTGTCCGCAGGAAAATCCGCTTCCAAGCTCGCAGCCCTTTTTGAAGTTTTCAAATGCAAGCTTAAAATCCCTGCCGAGAAACTCTCCGTTTAAATACAGAAGCCCGGCAAGATCGTAAGTATCGACGAATGGATACTCATGTGCCTTTTTGAGATATTCATAGGCCTTTCTGTGATTTGATTCCGTTCCGTAACCGGTATAATAAATCATGGCAAGTCTTGAACAGGAACGTCCATCCCCGTCATCACATCCCCGTTTGTACAGGTCGATAACCCGGGCCATTTCCTTTTCATCAGAAAGAAACTCCTCTATAACCATTGCGGCATTCCCGCATCCCTGAGCTTTACCAAGCTCACAGGCCAGATCATAGTATTTTGCGGAACGCTTCTTGAGTTTTCGGTCGAGAGCCACAAATGTCATGTCGCACAGGTCTTCCGTAATAAGAACTCTGGCAAGTTCCTCAAAGTAATTGACATCCCCGAGACGCAGACATGCTTCGGCATCACTGTCTTTGCACTGCTTCTCAAGAGTTTTAAGAATAAGATCCAGCTTATCCGGGTTCTTTTCCAAAGAACCGTAAAGCACAGATCTTTCGGGAACCTCCACCGTATCACCATCGTGATAGCTGTCGCGGATTTCGATATTGCGGCATTCGCCGTTCTCTGCAGCTGCAACAGTTCCGGCAAGAAGCACTCCCGCACCGAGACAGCATATACTGCGAATTACCCTTTTTAGCACGACATTTCCATCAGTACTCAGTCTTTGAAAAAATACAGACGATTTCATAACAGCCGCCATGAGTCGTATCCTCATAAATTTCGGACAAAAAAATGACAGCGGTAAAGAACCGCTGTCATTATTATCTCAAACTGTTATAAAAAGTTCAGATTATTTTAAAAATAATCAGAGTAACCTCATGGATTCACATTAAAAACTGTAAACTTTCAGTTTCCGAATCAGATAGAAAATTACTTCTTCAGCAGTCTGGTAATGTCATTCTTGCTTCTTGGAGCACCGCGCAGAATCTCACCGTCAATGATGAAGGCAGGAGTACCGTTAACCTCGAGCTCTGCCGCAACCTCACGGATTGAATTAATTACCTCGTCAACATCCTTTGACTCTGACATGGTCTTAACTTCCTTCCAGTTCAGATCCAGAGATTCAACAAGAGACTGCAGTTCAACTTCATTTGAAAGACGGGAAGTTCTGGTCATCAGCTCATTGTTGTACTTCACGTACTTTTCCTTGTTCAGGTTGTAAATGACAACACCCACTCTGGCAGCCGTATTAGAAATCTCGGAGAGAATAGGAAACTCCATGTAGATGTACTTGGTATCTTTGCTTTCCTTCAGGAGATCGATAAAGAGAGGCTTTGCCCTTTTGCAGTAACCGCAGTTGTAGTCAAAGAATTCAACAATGACATGCTTTGCCTTTGCCGGACCTGACTGAGGGAACAGCTTACTGTTCTCGATTTCGGCAATAAGCTTGTCCTGCTTCTGCTTCTGAAGTTCCTGCTGGCGACGCTGGACATTGGCTGTTGCTTCAATTAACACGTCAGGATTATTAACAATGTAATCATGTATGATGTTTTCAATTTCACTCTTTGAATATTCCGCATAAGCAGGAGCGGACAGTACAGAAGCCATAATCAAAGAGGTAAATAAAGTACGGATTTTCATGGAATAACCCTTAATGCGATAGTTGAACAAAAGTGTCAGTTGCTTACGGAAAAACTCTTCCGTTTGTTATCAGTTCCCCTGAACACAACGTCTGATTATAGCAAAAAAAAGTGCAATAGCACGTATCCGGTGGCTTAAATCACTAAAATTGAGATATATGCACGGTGAAAAACGATTACCGGAAGGATTACGGCCATTTAACGTCCCGAAGCCTTACTCCAAAAGTTTTTCGTATGATAAAAATTTATCCTATTAACCGCATTTTTCGTGAACCCTGTGGCAAATTATTGTAAAATATCACAAATTCTCAGGGCGGGGTGAAATTCCCCACCGGCGGAGACAGCCCGCGAGCCTTAAACGGTAAGATCATGGTGAAAATCCTGAGCCGACGGTAAAAGTCCGGATAGAAGAGAGTAGTTTTCTGCTTTGTTTTATTGCAAACAAATTAGCCCTGACCTACGTAAAAAATTATGGAGAGTCAGATTGTGAGTCAGTGTAACTTATTAGAGATTTTTGCCGAAACCCCGGAAGAGCGCGTTGAACTGGCGCTTCAGGCCATGCGTGAAGGTAACGGTGTCCTTGTTGTTGATGATGAAAACAGGGAAAACGAAGGTGACATCATTTTTGCGGCCGAAAAAATGACCGAAGCCCAGATGGCAATGATGATTCGCTACTGCTCAGGCATTGTGTGCCTCTGCATGCCGGAAGAAAAAATGAAGCAGCTGGAATTACCGCAGATGGTAAGCAACAATACCAGCTCATACGGTACTGCCTTTACAATCACCATTGAAGCTGCAAAGGGTGTAACCACCGGCGTAAGTGCTCACGATCGTCTGACCACCATAAAGGCCGCAATCAATCCTGATGCCAAGCCTTCAGATTTAAGTCATCCTGGACACGTATTTCCTCTGACCGCAAAAACCGGCGGTGTACTGGTTCGTGACGGTCATACTGAAGCTTCAGTTGACCTTGCAAGAATGGCAGGTCTCAATCCGAGCGGTGTTCTCTGTGAGCTCACCAATGATGACGGCACCATGGCCAGACTGCCTCAGGTAGTAGCCTTCGGTCTGCAGCACAACATGACCGTGGTAAGCATTCTTGATATCGTAGCCTTCCGCAAGGCTCGCAACATTTAGTCGCAGTATTTTCCCAAACGGGGATCAGAACGCCGGATAAAAATGCCCATGGACATAATTATCCGGCGTTTTCATTTTTCCTCATGGCAGAGTGCCATAAAGAATTCACAAATGAAATTTAAATAATTACGCATCTTCGATCAAAAATCCGGTCACCCTGCTTCCGCAGCATGACCGGATTTTACGTTTCTTCCCGATATCTTATTTTCGGGAATCCAAACTTCCGTTAGGCCTCGTTGTAAATTTCAAGGTTTTCGGTTGAATCATTCCAAGCCTTGTCAGCCTTCGCATCATCGTTACGAACCTGTTCAAGGAAGTTCAGGTAGTTTTCATCAATGTCGTTGGTAATGTACTGACCGTTGAACACAGAGGTTTCAAAGCTCTTCAGTTCAGGGTTTTCCATTCTTACGGCCTTCTCAAGATCTTCTAGAGACTGATAGATAAGGGCATCTGCACGTATCAGCTTGCATACTTCATCAGCAGTCTTACCATAGGCAATGAGTTCCTTGCTTGAAGGCATGTCGATACCGTATACGTTTGGATATCTGATTTCAGGTGCCGCAGAGGCAAAATAAACCTTCTTCGCACCTGCTTCATGAGCCATGTCAACGATCTGACCTGAAGTGGTTCCGCGAACGATGGAATCATCAACAAGCAGTACATTCTTGCCCTTAAATTCTGCAGGAATCGGATTGAGCTTGTTGCGTACGCTCTTCTTTCTCTGCTTCTGACCAGGCATAATGAAGGTTCTGCCGATGTAACGGTTCTTTACAAAACCCTGACGGTAAGGAACACCGAGACTCTTCGCTATTTCAACGGCAATGTCACAGCTGGTTTCAGGGATAGGAATTACCACTTCAATGTCAAGGTCTGCAAAATCACGCTTAATCTTTTCACCAAGCATGGTTCCCATGTGAACACGGGCCGCATAAACTGAAACTCCGTTCATGATTGAATCAGGACGGGCAAAGTATACATATTCGAAAATACAAGGATTAAGCTTGGTTTCTGATGCACAGATTCTGTTATACAGTCTGCCGTCTTCAGTTACAAAAATTGCCTCGCCCGGAGCAACATCACGAACAAGTCTGAAACCAAGGATGTCAAGAGCAACGCTTTCGGAAGCAACGGCATATTCCATCTTGCCGTTTTCACCTTCCCTTTCACCGAGTACGAGAGGACGGATACCGTTAGGATCCCTGAAAGCCACGAGACCTACGCCGAGAATAAGTGATACCACGCCGTAAGCGCCTCTAATCTGGTCGTTAACCCTGTGAACGGCATTGAAGATTTCATCAGCGGTAATGTTATCGCAGTTGCACTGATCGATTTCGTGGGCAAACACATTAAGCAGAACTTCAGAATCGGAAGTGGTATTCACGTGACGGTGGAATCTGTTGCACTTTTCACGAAGTTCCTGAACATTGGTAAGATTACCGTTATGAGCAAGAGCAATACCAAAAGGACTGTTAACGTAGAAAGGCTGAGCTTCAGCCGCTGAAGATGAACCGGCAGTCGGATAACGCACGTGACCGATACCGATGTTTCCCTTCAGTCTGTACATATGCTTGGTTTCAAAAACATCACGTACCAGACCATTTGCCTTCCGCTGCTTGAAGTTACCGTCATAGCTGGTAACAATGCCTGCCGCATCCTGACCTCTATGCTGTAAAACTGTCAAAGCATCATAAAGAGCCTGATTAACTGGGGTGGTAGCTACAATACCTACGATACCGCACATCTTTATACATCCTATTTAATAAAATACGCCCATACGGCAAAATTTTAAATCACGGATCAAAATTTAAACATCCGACCTGTGACAATGACTATAAGCACGCCTATTATAAACTTTTTCAAAAAATTGACTACAAAAAAGAATAAATCCCTGAAAATTTAAACACGGACTTTTCAGGAAGTACCGCTCCGGCATAAAGGGAATACCGATTCAGCTTTTTTTGCGCCACCGGCGCACCGACGCAAATCCGCCGCACATGCCACCATTATAAATATGACTTCTGAAAAAATGATGAACCGGCCTCACAGCCGGCACAAAATCATTCCTGCGATTGTACAGTAATCACATCATTGTTCAGACAAAAAACCCCGGAAAGCCTTGAATGCTTATCCGGGGTCCTTTCACATGGACGAATTCTACTTAACAGGTTCTTCCTCTACAGGAACATCCGTAGTCTCTGTTTTTTCAGCCGGAGCTTCTGCAGGAACATCCTCGACCTTCAGACCGTTTTCTGATGAGAAGCCCGGAACCATGGATTTGCCCATGTTCTCAAGACCGAACGATTTCAGTGTTGAGTCGGCCACGTGCAGAACTTCCGGAAGCACCACCGCATCCTTGTACCACTGTTCAGACTTCATTCTTGAAAAATAACCGTAGTTAAACGCAAGCTGCAGACCGCAGGCGGCAATCAGCACGATTAACACGCCTCTTACCGCACCAAACACGGTACCGAGCATACGATCGGTTCCTGAAAGACCTGTCTTCTTCAGAACCAGGGTAATGACATAATTTACGAACCCGATAATCATAAGGGTACCGATAAACAGAACAAACAGAGATACGGCGTATCTTACTGCCGTATCATCCGTAAAGGTAATCAGAGAGGCAAAAGTATCATAGAAATTTGTGGCAACAAAAAAAGCCGCACCCCAGGCCACAAGGGACAGAATCTCTTTAATAAATCCCCTGATAAGACTGATAAGCATGCTAATCACAACAATGCCGATGATGGCATAATCAATCCACTGCATAGTAATTCTTCCAAATCAAGCAAAAAAATGACAACAGGTATTCCGAATGCCGGCCGCTTACGTAAAAGCGACACGGAAAACACTGCACACATAATCACCAAAAGTCCTGACACAGAGGCTTACGATAAAAGCGAGCTCCCGGATGTACTGATACCTTTTAATCCGTTCGTCATGCGGGAACAGGTATGTTCACGACCTAACTGATGCCGGACATTTTATATTATTAGACACATAAAGTTAACACCGACATACAATTTTTTAACCGGGAATAGTATCGAAAATCAAAAGAGACACAATATGGAACCACTTCGTTTGCATCTTGTATTTCAGAGAGTATAATGTGACATACATCAAATTTAATTCCCAAAACCATAGCGGTACGCATCATGGTAACCTTTTTAAAAAAATTTCTGTGGATAGTCATCAGTTTTCTGATTATCTATGCCTGTCTGTTTATCGGAAAGCAGATTGCCTCACTGCTTCCTTTCGTTTTTCCGGGAAGCATCATCGGACTTATGCTCCTTTTTCTCTGTCTTGAATTCAGGGTTGTCCGTCTTGAATGGATTATGCCTTCAGGCTCTCTCTTTCTGAAATACATGGCCCTGCTCTTCATGCCTTCAGCAATAGGCATAATCACCTACCTCAACGAGGTTTATTCATCCATGGTTCTGATAATCTTCAACATGGTATCAGGTATCGCTCTTATTCTTCTTGTTGTCGGACGACTGTTCCAGCACATGAGTGAAACTCCGGAAGAAAGAAAAAGACGCAAACTGCTGTACAGAAGAGCCATAAGGTACAAAAAAATAACCAGACAGAAACTGAAGCCCCTGTCGGCAGAAGCAGCCGCCGTCACTGCGGCCGTAAACACAAAAGAGGAGAAGAGATAACATGGATACCATCATCTCTCTTTTTGAGAATCACGAATGGATGTACTTTGCTTCACTGCCTCTCTCAGTGGGCTTGTTTTTTCTGGTAAGAGCCGTACAGATGAAAACCGGATGGTCTATTCTCAATCCGCTGCTCATTCCCGTAATCATCATTATCGCCATTATTCTGATGACGGGTTCAGATCCCAAGGAATATCAGGACGGCACGCGCATAATCAGCTGGCTGCTGGAACCATGCATCGTGGCTCTCGCCATCCCGCTGTACCTTAAATTCAACCTGATAAAGTCTCAGGCCTTACCGATTCTTATCTGTTGCGCCATATCAATATTCATCAGTTTTATCATCGCCTACGTGAGCTGTCATGTCATGGGAGTTAACCATAACATGATCCCGACTCTCGGAGCCCGTTCCATCACCACTCCGCTCGCAATGGATGTATCAGACAGACTTGGGGGCATAAGCTCTGTTACTGCCTGCATCGTATGCGGTGTCGGTATTCTCGGTGCCGTTATCGGCTTTCCTCTGATGAAACTTTTCCGCATACGCAATCCTAAAGCTCAGGGACTTGCCATCGGTGCATGCGCACATGCAGTGGGAACCTCGGCCGCCAACGAACAGGGGGAAACTCAGGGAGCCTATTCATCACTGAGTCTTATCGTCTGCGGTGTCATGACAACATTTTTGGCGACTCCGATATTCATGCTGCTGAATTTCCTGGACGAAGTATTCAAATGGTAACCACTGACAAAGGCAGAGACGTCTGTTTTCACAAATGTCTGAAAAGTCCTCAACACCTTTACTGATGCTGATTTTCAGACATCTGCCCTTATTTTTACGATACAGTTAACAAAAAACAGACAAACAGTATCATTTTTTCTGTTTTGAACTAAAAAACTCTTGCACTTTTCAGGAATTAGAATATGATAGTCAGTGTCTGAACCACAGACAATCTCAGTAATGGGGTTTGGTTCTCTCGTATTCTCTGTTTACGTACCAGGCCAGGTCCGGAAGGAAGCAACCAGCGTAAAATTTGGGAAGTACCGAGATGCAGCTAGGCCCCACCTAAAAATATTTATCTTTTTCTCCCCTAAACGTATCTCAGCATCTGATAATTATCAGAATGGTGTTTGTGACGTCTTTCTGAATCATTTTTTACTTAAACATCTGTCCAATACTGCTTTTTTCGGTATCACATACAGAATGTATTTCCGTATTGATGTATAATCGACTGTGTTTCGAATATACAGGATTGCCACAGGATCGGTACAGTGCCATGAACTTTTTTGAAAACACCTCTCAGCAGAGCTTTTCTGATTTGATTCTCGGTGAAAGCATCTACATTGACAAAACGGCTCAGATTTCCAGCTTGTACTCCAGCCACAACAAATTCGAAATACTCATAAGGCCGTGGGGATTTGGCAAAACACTGCTTCTTGACACCATAAACTTCATATTCACCAACGGCACTGAACATTCCTTCCTTAAGAACCTGAGCATTTCCTCACTCGACATGACTTTCCCGAAGCAGACCGTTCTTAAGCTTGATTTTTCCGACCGCAGAATTCAGTCAGCAGAAGGATTCAAAGGTTTCATACACTCCTTCTACAAGTCATATCTGTTTGAACAGAACATTCCGTTAAGACTCAACAGGGATCTGAGCATCTACTGGATGACCATGTACTTCATCAGAGCAGTTGCATCAGCAAGCCCGACCGGCAGAATTGTTTTTCTGATTGACAACTATGATCAGCCATTCCTGAGATTTCTGGAAGACAGGATTGTCAACTTCCAGGATCTGTACGATGAAATGCTGGATTTCTACCACGCACTCTACGATCAGCTGGAATTCATAGACTGGCTGCTTATCTGCGGCGAAACAAAGTTTGCCCTGTCCACGGAAAGACATGAGGGACTGCCGTACATTTCAGATGTAAGCTACAGTGATCAGTCCACCTGCCTCTGCGGCTTTTCGCAGGGCGACATCCACAAATATTTCGAGGACAGCATACAGGATGAGGCAGAAGCCGCCGGGGAAACCGCCGAAATATACCTCGGAAGGATCACGGACTGGTACGGAAGATACCGCTTTACGCCACACAACATTCCGGTTACCAGACCATACAGCATAAAGTCATATTTCAGCAAAACAAATTACAGAACGGATTTCAAAACCTACTACCCTGTTGAAAGATTTTATAATTTTCTGCCCAAGCTTCTTGCAAAATACGGTCGCAATCATGAAAGACTTCTGGCGCCGAATGACTGCGGATATCTTTTTTCCGACAGTCTGGATCCGTACAACATAAACATGTTCTCCCTGCTATATCAGCTGGGATTCTATTCATTCTCCTCAATTACCCTGAGTAAGAATCCGGGATTCCAGAGATATAAATATCAGGCAGGCATGGTGAATAACGAAATGAACGAATGTTATCTCAAGCTTATTGACATGGCGGAAAACATCAGCATTCCCCGCTGAGCCATTTGCCCCAGAACAGGTTCACCTTAGAGACTCACATCAACTCTTTACAAAAGCAGGTTTTTCTAGGATACTACCGGCACGACAGACAGCCTGACTCATCATTTCCATGATACGGCTGCGTAATAAAACCATGTCTGTGTCAGCCGGATACGGATAATAACTTCCGATCGCATAAAAACAGGAAAGAAATATAATGGCACTGAGAGTTTTCGATATCGACGGAACAATTCTGAACGGAGACAGTAATGATCAGTTCTTCAAATGTCTGATTAACCACGGAATCATCCAACCGGAATATCTTGATTTCAACCGAGAGGCAGGAATTCTGTTCCGTAACGGAACCCT
>JAEEGL013554906.1_pt1 | contig 15556 bp, 15 predicted proteins | sample 9134231 | NCBI WGS metagenome assembly JAEEGL01 (sample SAMN16246548, study PRJNA631951) | gut metagenome | biome: gut microbiome; feature: rumen; material: fiber-attached | host: Bos | place: Iran: Karaj | collected 2018-10
ACGCGGACGCCGCTCGGATATTGCATCTTTGGCGGCCAAATGCTACTGCCACTCTGGGGCCACGTCGAGAAGTCGAAGAGCAAACCTGCCTTGTCCAGTTCCTTATACTGCAGGGTGTGAGGACCGAAGCTCGCCCAGATGCTTATCATAAGGTGCGCATTTTGCTCGTGCACGCGCTTGACCATGCGCTCGCCATCAGCGAACTCTTCGTTGAGAAAGTCCATTGCATTCCACAGATAGTTCGAGCCCCAATACTGCCAGTCTTGTATGATTCCGTCGAGAGGGACGTTATGCTGGCGGTGCCAATCCACTACGTTGAGCAGTTCACGACTGGACTTATAGCGCTCGCGGCACTGCCAGTAGCCGAACGTCCACAGGGGGAACATAGGCACATCGCCCGAAAGCTGGCGCATTAACCGATTGACGCCGTCGGCTGAACCTCCGTACATGAAGTAGTAATCGATGCGGTCGCCCGTCTCGGGACTAAACGTCATACCCTCCTCGTTGTCAGTAAAGTCGGCACGGCTATAATTATCCCAATAGATGCCCCATCCCTTTATGGATTGGATGACATACTGGTAATCTTCGAGGTTCGACTGCTCCATCTTTCGGCGGTCAGTGCCGCGTCGGTTGAGCTTGCCGTCCTGCAGGGCTGCCAGGCCATAGATAGGTTCGTCCTTGTCCAACGTATAGGTCTGGGCGAGGCGAGGCTGTAAAGATGTGGCCTTCTCCCTTAGCAGGTTGACTCCCTTTGATAGGAACTGCACCTGGCCATTCGTCTTATTGATGACGACCGTCAGTGCCGACGATGTGGCGGTGACCTCCTGTGCTTTGTCCTTCACGTTAACTTTTACGTTTGCCTCGGGTTGCATCGTCACGACCAGACTCTTCTGTGCCTCCTTGGCCAGCGACGCGCCGTGCTCCACGCGCACAATCGAGGGTGACATGAAAGTCACACGTGTTTCACCTCCGTTCGTCTTAATCTCAATGGGCTTTGCCTGCGCCCGTCCGGCCACAAGCATCGCGACCATCAGCAATGATGTAAGTATCTTTTTCATAGCAAGAAATTAATTATTTCCCCACAAAGTTACGAATAAAAGTGCAGAAAGACAAATCTTTAACAAAAAAACGCCCCGAACTTCCGTGATGAGTGTCGGGGCGATGGTTTTGCAACGGGGGTATGTTAAGGGCTCAACATAGGTACGTTGAAGCCTTAACATAGGTATGTTGATTGGGGCAACATAGGTACGTTGAAGCGGCAAGGTAGTAATGTTGGATTTTTAACCCTGGTAACGTTAGTCCAGGAGGTACTTGACGATGCCGTCGATGGGTCGCTTGAGTATGTGTCCAAGCTGCATGCCTTCAAGCCGCAACGCTTCGGCGAGCTCGTCTTGATAAGTGGAGGCTATGCCGCCAACGAAGTGTACAGGGAGGTCGAGCCTCTGGTACTTGGCGACGTTGCGACGTAGGAATCGGCGAAACTCGTCGATAAGGAACTGCCGCACCTGCGCGTCGTTGCGGTGGCGCCCAAGGAAGGGCACAAGCGAAGCCAACCAACGATTGGGCATAGGCTCACGATATACCTTGTTTATTATCGTCGTGCGCGTGAGGCCTGTTTCTTCCGTGAATGCCTCGCAAAGCTCTGGTGAGAACTCGCCCTTCAACACGTCGCCCACGAGCCTTCGACCCAACACTGCGCCGCTGCCCTCGTCTCCAAGAATCCATCCCAACGGGCTGATGTTGGCGGAAATGCGCGTCCCATCGTAGTGACACGAGTTGGAGCCGGTGCCCAAGATGCAGGCGATGCCCTCCGAACGTCCGCACAATGCGCGTGCAGCGCCCAGTAGGTCGCTTTCCACCAAAACTTCGGCATCGGGGAAACGACACTGTAGCACACGCTGAACGACGCCGCTATAAGGCTCGATGCAACCAGCACCGTAGAACTGAACTACGTTTGGTGTGGGGCCATCGATGCTCAGTTGCTCAATCACCCGCTCGACGTCCGCCTCGCTATCACGCACGGGATTGATGCCAACGGACTCTTGTTCCTCTCGCATCGTCCCGTCTGTGAGCACCCAAGATGTCTTCGTGCTCCCGCTATCGGCTATTAGGTAAGTCATGATTGTCGTGGGGTATTAAGAATGATGAATTAAGAATGAAGAATGATGTTCGTGGGGATGGAGGGTTAATTTCGTATCGTTTAGCCCCTTACTCCCCTTCGACGCAGCAGTGACGAAAGCCCATCTCCTGTGCCTTCTCCTGGTTCATCAAGAAGTAAGTAGTCTCGCCTTCCGTGCAAAGTTCGCCTTGTTCGTTCGTAATCTCCGCGTGGATGAAGAGCAAATTACGCATCTGCTTAACGATGTGCGCCCTAATGTTGAGTTGCGATTCATTGGTTGATACCGCCTTACGGAACTTTACGTTCAGGTTCGTCGTAAAGCCGCTCGTCTGCATCTTTCGTGTCACCACCCAGCCACACACCTCATCAATGAGTGTGCTCAATACGCCGCCGTGCATCGTATCTACCCACCCTTGGAAGTTGCGGTCGGGATGCCAGATGCTCACGATATCGTCGCCGTCTTCGTAGAATTCCATGTGTAGCCCCAAAGGATTATTGGGAGCACACCCGAAGCAATTATACTTTGGGTGGTCATGCCAGGGATTGATAATCTTCTTCATTCGTTCGTTCGTTTGTATTCGTCACGTCGTTTGGGGTTCATCGGAAACCAGCCTCGCTCCACACGTCGCTTCTGTGCGAAGAGTTCGCCGATACCCCAAAGGGCCGACGCACCAAAGACGCCGAAGAAGGAAGAGTAATAGATGTTCCTTATGAATAGGGCGGCAGCAATGCATGCAACGCCTATTGCGAGGTAGACGACCCATGCCCGGGTGCCCCAATGATACTCCGTTTTAATGACAATCGGATGCCAGATGCCGATGGTGAGAAAGGTTGTCAGTGCAATGATGATGCCTGAATAGTTCATGATGAATCCGTTTTTGAGGCACAAAGATAAGCATTTTCCTTCAATACCGCAAGCTAATTCACCATTAACCGTCGGCCTCATGCGTAACTATGCATGCCACCCAAGAGGAGATTCACCCCGAAGTAGGTCATCAAGAGACTGGCCATTGCAAGAAGAGAGTAGAGGCGATAGTTGCGCATCGAACGGAACCAGGGGAGGCTTTCTTGGTGGAGTGGGAGGCTATAGACGAGCAGTGTGACGAGCGCCCAGCTTTCCTTTGGGTCCCAGCTCCAGTAGGTTCCCCACGAAACGTTTGCCCAAAGGGCGCCCAGGAATATGCCCGTGGCCAGCAAGAATACGGCGGGTCGGAGCGCTTCGCGGCGCACTATGCTCACAACCAGCAGTATGTAGCTGAGCAAGATAGTGCCGACGTGGAAGAAAAGAAAGGGCGAACGCAACACAGGCACCAGTGGGCTCGCGCTGATGGATATGACCATGTAGGACGACATGGCGGTTCCACACAGGCCCAACAATACGGTGGGGAGCCACGAAGATTGCTTTGCTTCGGTCTTTTTCTTAGTTCGTTTCGCCGATATCCACACCATGCTTATGGCCAAAAGAAGGTAGCCTGCGTAGGTGACGGCAGTTCCCCAGGGGTCGAAACTTATGGTGAAGACGCTTCCTTGACCGTCCTCGTCGAACGAAGTCTGGTATATGCGGTAGCCCTTGATGCGCCCGATGTGGTTCATGGATATGGTTGTTTCCGTCTCACGCTCGGGTGTTGCAATAAGCACGTGGCTAACGTAGTCGCTGGGTGTGACGCCATCTTCGTCGTACAGCGTCTCGAAGTTGCGTAGGGCAAGATAGAAGGGCATGTCCTGTGTCAACGTGTAGCTGCCCAGTTCATCTTTCGTCCAATAGGAGTGAGTGGCCTCTCCTTCGCGCAGATGCGTCATGCCTCTGCGACTTGTAAGATGGGTAGTCAGTGCGCCAGCGAGGATTACTATCAGGCTCAAGTGCAGGAGCATCACGGCTGGACGTTGCCACATCTTGCGCTTAATCATGAGCCAACAGCCCGCCACGCAAGTAAGCATCCAGAGCAAGACAAACCACCATGCGCCGTAGATGTGCTGTAGCGCATAGTTCGTCCCCGCGCGCTTCTCGATGAAGGTGGCGGTGGCTATGACAATAGCGACGATTGCCAACAGAATGAAGGGAATATGTTTCTTGCCCAGGTGCATTAGAAGTTGCGGTATTGACGATGTGTTTCTTTCTTCACGGCGATACATTCCATCTCAATCAGCCACGTGGGACGGCAGACGGGAGCAAGCGTGATTACGGTGGGAATGTCAGGGAAACGCTCGCGGAACATCTCGCTCACCACCTCGTAGTCGCCCGTATCTCGCAGATACACCACCAGGTGCATCACGTCGGAGAAATCCATTCCTCCCTCGTGGAGCAAGGCTTCTACGTTCTCCCACATGCGGTGGGTTTGCAGGCGAATATCGCCCACATGCACCACTTCGCCCCGATTGTTGATGCTTGCCGTACCTGAGATGAGCACGTGAGAACGGTCGCCATACGTCATCTTCGTACCACGCTCGAACGTCACCCCATATTCGTAGGTGGGATTGAGATGCGTCTTTGCGTAGAGATACTGCTGTTGTTCGGGCTCAAACCCCGTAAGGGCGTACGTCCCAAGTTGTATGAGTGCCTTCGTGTCGGCAGGTCCTCCGCCGATGCCCGTCGAGGCGATGTAGTGTGTCTTTTCCGTCAATCCCTGTGTAACGAAGTTTTCACGACGAGCCCGCACCATGCCTGCGTATTGGGTATCGACGTCGCGGACGAAGAACCACGTGCGGATGCAGTTGTCGGAAAGACTGGCGCCAAAGTGGGCAAGCATCTGTTCGTATTCCTTCAGCAAAGTTTCTGTTTGCTGGGCGCTGTCGCCTTGATTGGACACCATCCCCATGCGCCAGATGTGCTGATAGCCGTTGTGACTGACCACTACGGCCCCTTCCTTGGTGGTGATGTCGGCGTTACTTACGAGGTAGAGCCAAACGGCGACCTTCGACCCATCGAGCGGTTGCTGCTGGATGACGGAAATGGTCACATTGGGCTCTTGACGCATCAAGGGTTGCTGGTTCGTGCTGTCGGACAGAAAATAGCGCTTCAACACATACTGTGCCCCCTTTAGGTCGGCCATCTGTGTCAGTCGGCTCTCTGCCTCATAGATGCGGCGTAGTTGGCCTTCGAAGTTCTCGTGGCGAGGCTCGACGTGAAGCATCACATGCCACTCGCCGACACCTCCTTGCGGGCAGAACGAAGCTACCTCTGCGCTTACTCCTAAGTCTTCTATATAGAGCGTATTGTAATTCATAGCGTGCAAAGATACAACAATTATGTCAAAAATAAAAATTAGTAATTAAAAAATGTATTAACGTCTCCATCTTGATGAAGGGACGCTCATCGTCAAATGTCGGCTTTCAGCCGATTTATCCAATCGTCGATAAGCCCCAACACACCATCGTGATTGTCCTTGAACTGACTGCTCAGCACCTCCGTATGGTTATAGTGAAGAATGTCCGCGCCCCCTTCGGCAAGAATCTGATGAAGCAACGATTGCGAGGCATTGCCGCTTTCTACGCGCTTCATGCCCTCCTTGCGTGTGCTCGGAACATCCACCAGATTGGCGTAAGCATTCCCTTCCGTCAGGTTCAAACTGGCGGCACTTCGTCCGTTGCCTCCGTGACATTGGATGCATGCCATATTGAACACACCCTGCTGCAGAGCTCCGAACATGCTCACATCCACCGCTCCCAGGTCCACTTGGATAGTGTCCTGCGTGTCGCTGTAATCGGCAAGTTGCACGCGTGCCAACGTGACGATGCGTTCGCGCAGACGGTTCGTTACGGAAAACTCAACGGTAGTCACCTGACCTGTGAGGTTGCCCAACACGAGTTCAACCTGCTCGCCATCAGCCAGCGATGACTGTATCGTTTGCTGCATGACGGCATAATTGCTGCCCTCCCTGAATCCCGCAAGTGCCACATTGTAGCCGCTTCCCCAGGTGCTGAGCCCCGATATTGTGGCTGTCACCTTCACAGCTTGTCCCTTGCTCGACGAAGTGTATTCCTTGTCTTCTATGTCGCCTGAATCGCAAGCCACGAATAGGGCGATGCACCCTAAGCAACACGCGACTATCGCTTTAACCTTATAAACCATCCTCCAATTGTGAATTATGAATTGAGAATTATGAATTATCTAGAAACTAAACTGCAGTTGCACGGATGCGTGGTGAGTCGATACTCCCAAGTCGTCGTTGTCGCGGTCGAGTTGGGTCTCGTGGCCATATCGACCTGTAAACTGATACATCGCCGATAGCTTCAGATGCACCTTTGGGATGTAGTAGTTGCATACTACGGCGGGCATGTTCAGGAAACCATCTTTCTGTGAACTGTTGCGATCCATGAAGTCGTAACGAACGCCCAGCTGTACCGTTGGGCATACGAAATAGCCCACCTGACCGTAGGCGCCCCAATAGTTGAACTTCTCTTCAATCTTCTGTCGCTTCGTGAAGCCCACATGCATCCAATACGCCTCAGCTCCCACATACCAACGATTGTAGAGCATAGAGAACTCGGCACCCAGACGGGCGTCGTTGGTGCTTTCGCTCTCGCTCTCCACGTTCAATCCGCCACTTACTCCAAACTGCATGTGGCGCCCCTTGAGCATGTGGGCGTTGCCTTGTGTCATCGGCATCTGCCCCCAAGGCATGAAGGTCAGTCGCCCTGCATAGAGCAGCGAGGGGATGTGCCAATCATCGGAGAAGGTCTTCGTGGCTCCGTTCACCACCGAACCACTTCCGTTCCACAATCCTGCCTCATATCCCATGAGCCACTTCGAGCCTCGCTTCAAAGCTGTTGCTCCGTGAAATTCCACACCCACGTCGAATCCTGTGCCGATGATGGGCGTGACGGCGTTCAGCGTGTGCGGCATGATGGTTGTTGCCGTCAGCGAGGTGGGCAGCACAGGGAAGAGTGTTTCGCCCAAGGTGGTCAGATAGGCATGCGTGAATGGAGTCTTGAACTTGCCCACACGAAAGCGTGCAGCAGGTGACAACGCATAATCCACCCAAACCTGCTGAAGTATGTTGGCGCCCGTAGCGGCCGCATTGATGCTCAAGTTGTAATCGAGGGCACCAAAGGTCTTACCCGTGAAACCCAATATGGCGTAGGGTAGTGCAAAGCCCGAGTTCGCCACATTGTCCTGATTATATGCTTTGTCCAACCCCTCGTCATCGTAATAGTTCACCTGTCCGCGTGCTTGCATCATCAGGTAGGGCTTGAACACAAACTTTCCGTTCTTCGATTGCAGGGTGAACCCGCGGTCGTCGGCAATGCCCAGCACACCGTTCTCCATATCGATGCCCAGCGAATCCTGTGCCACGATGGAGCTATGCGTAAAGAACGAAGAAAGAAGAATTATTAAAAGTATTACTCGCTTCATGAAGTGTTATGAATTAAGAATTAAGAATTAAGAATTATGAATTAACCTAAAGGCTTTCAAGGAATTTGAGTAGTGCCTGGCGGTCGTCGCGATGCATCTTCTTGAAGATGTTCTTCGATGCTTCGCCCTCGCCTCCGTGCCAGAGGATAGCCTCTTGCAGATTGCGTGCGCGTCCGTCGTGTAGGAAATAGGTGTGTGCGTTCACCTTCTCTTGCAGGCCTATTCCCCATAGCGGAGTCGTGCGCCATTCGTTGCCGCGAGCCAAACCGCTGATGTAGTTATCGTTAAGCCCCACACCCATGATTTCGCTGCCCATATCGTGCAAGAGGTAGTCGCTGTAGGGATGGATGGTTTGTCCGCCCAACCAGGGGAGTTCCGTTCCGTTGAGCAATGTGGCTCCACGCGTGCGAGTGTGCAGTGTGGTGACGTGACACAGATGGCATTTGGCCTCAAAGAACATCTGTTCGCCCCTTTCCACTTGTTCGCGTTCCGTGATGGTTCGTCCCTTGTAGTTGGTCGTGATGTTCTTGCTGCCCAGTCGGCGTGCAGGAACCCCCAATCCGTGCAGATAGTAATCCACATCCTCCATGTCCTCAGTGCTTATTTCCAGTTTGTCGTAGAGCAGCCCCATCATGGAACCCTCCTGCATTTGGCTTTGTCCTTCGCAAATCTCCTCAGGATATCGACTGTTGGTCACACCCATATCACTGCTGAATCCCAGTTCCACCGTGAGGTCGGCATGCTGTGCCTTGTTGCCAGAGAGTCCCAGTCTCAAGCGGCCTCGTTCGTTGATGTAGTTGCAACGCCCGCTGATGCCATATTCGGGGTAGTTGGAGCGTGCAGCCAAAGCCTCAATCTCCACAGGGTCGAGCGCCATCATCTGTCCCATGCCCACATGTCGAAGGGGAATCCTCACCGTGCAGAAGAGGTCTTCGGGTCGGATGGGGTCATCCGTATTGCGATAATTGGGTTTGTACCAATCCGTGATGGTGTATTCGGGATAAACCAGTTCGTAGGCTTCTCCGTCGGGAAACTCGAATTGTGCTGAATGCCAACGACATTCCAACTTCCCTTCGGCAGTCACTCCCATGATGCTTTGGTCGTGTATGACGCGTCCGTAGTTTTGGAAGAAGGCTCCATTCTTGCGTGTCACATAAACCAACATTGACGAGAATCCGTAGGTACCGCTCCCATAGACGGGTGTGCCGTCGGGGTCGGTGCCCACTTGTGTCCACAAGGCGGGTTTGGTGCGTCCGGCATTGCGATGACACGACCCACAGGAGTAACCCGCATAGACAGGTCCCAACCCGTTGGCGCTGTTCATGGGATTGTCGTAGAGGCGATCGCCATGTGTGAATCGCTTCGAGTTGGCAGGAATGTTGGCCACCCAGTCGGCATCAGTGTCGTAGGCAAACGATGAGTTCTTATATACCGTGCTGGTTCCAGCCGAAAGCACATAGCCCTCAGGCACCTCCATGTCACTGATGTCCATAACATCATCATTCTCACAACCCCAGAAGGCTGTGAGAACGATGCACCAAAATGTATATGTAAAGAAAAGTTTTACAAGGTGTTGCATTTCGCTTTATTCATATTTGCGGGCCTCTCCGTCTTTGAAGAGCAGGAACTCCAGCGTGTGGAATCCGCGCACGTTTTGTGCGGCCTCGATGTCGTCGTCATCCATCTCGTCTGTCCAATCCATCTTCGAGAAGTCGCCGCTTTGCAGCACCTCCTTGATGGCATCCACATCCAGCGGCCAAGAATCCATGTTGGGGTCGAGACCCAGTTCGTCCACAGGGCCAAAGAGGAATGCCTCGCTCGATTCCCAAGGTTCGCGAGCCAGCATCCAGGCGTTGGCGGCAGCCTTGAAGTTGGCGGTAGAGGGCGTAGCCTTCAGGGTTTGCACAGCTGTGTCGAGATCCTTTGCTGCTGTCTTCAGGTCGGAATAGGTGGGCACTACCACGTTGTCGACATAGGTGGTCACGATGTCGCCCAGTGTGGCGTCGTCCTCCACATTGTTGAAGTAGCTCTTCACTTGGTTTTCGAGCACGCTTCCCAGTTGAGCGCAAGCCTCCATAGCCGTCACCACGCTGGCGTGTCCGATGTAGCTGCGGAAGGGAGCCTTCATGCCTGACTTGATGGAGTTGTATGCCTTGTCGATGGCCGTCTTTGTGGTGGTGTAGAGCGAGGGGTTGTTGGCCTTCAGATACGAGGCGATGGAGTTGGCGGCTTCCGTGTTGTCGCGTGTGCCGTTGAAGGCATTGCGGACGGATTGTATGTTGTTGGAGTAGTCGTCGATGGAGTGATAGCTGTACCACGATTCCACCGCATACACGGCCTCCGTGTACTTGCCGCTTTCCCAGAGGTCGCGCGGCTCACCAATCTTGCTTGTTCCCACCTCGCTTGCGATGTCGATGCATCCGTCGATAATCTGCTCGATGCAGTCGTTGTAGCTCTTGTAGGTTTGTGTGCTGTTGGGGTTCTTGAAGATGTCGGAAAAGGGACCCTTGCCTTCGTAATCCACCAACCAGGCATCGCTCAGTGCGCTTGCGTCCTGTGCCAACAGGGTGCCCACAGCACCTGCATACTTGCCCCAGGCTTCCACATTGGCGGCGGTCACATCCAGGTTGTTGTCAGTGATGTTCACATCGGCAGTGCCTTCGGGAATCACCTTACCTTCTTCGTCATCACTGCAGGCTGTAAAGCCCAAACTCATGGCCAACAGGCCTGCAAAAAAGATTGTCTTTTTCATAATTATATTATTTAATGTTTATTGAACTTTCGAGTCGAGTTAAAATGGAAGTTAAAATGGGAGTCAGAGAGGGGCCTTTATTTTTGCTTGCGCACCCTCGAAAACTTGTTGTCGCTCAGGAACCAACCCGTGAAGGCAACGCCCAGGGCGAACTCGTTTTCGTTGCGATAGTCACCACCTCCGATGCGACGCTTGGTGTAGTCGGCCTTGATGACGATGAAGGGCAGGGGACGATAGTTCAGACCTGCCACCCACATCGAGGTCTGCAGGCGCTTGTCGGCTGGCGTGAGGTTCTTGGTGCTCACCACCACTTTCTCCTGCGCGTTGTAGTATTCGTAGCGGAAGAAGGGGATGAGGTCGGGCATCTTACTGGCAGCCACCATGTTGCGCAGTCGCAGACCTGCCTCGCCACCATAACTGACGGCGCGTTCGGCTATCGGGGTCACACGGCTGTAGGGCGACTTGTTGCTCAGTTTCGTGTTCTTGGCACTCAGTTGGTCGCTGTTGCCCACATAGCCGTTGAGCACATTGCCTCGAACGGTGAAGAAGCGGTGTTGGTATTGCAAATCTACCGACCAGATGCGCACGGGCACACTGAAGGAGTAGGTGTGGGGCTTGTCGCTGTTCGATGCCGCATTGCGGACATAGTAGAACGAAGCGCCCAGTCGCAATCCTGGAATGCCTCGATAGTTGATGCGTCCTACATAGGCAGGCGATGTGAAGTTGTCCACCTCGAACAGGCCTTGCTTGCCACCAGCCACCCAAGTGTTGCGGTCAAATCCGTTGGCGTTCAATCCTGCCACCACCATAGCGGTGTAGTCAAACGATGCCCACTTGCGGCCAAACTGTCCCATGATGGACACACCCGTTTCGTGCCAAGTGTTGGGGATGATGGAGGTTTCGCCTTCGGGGCGCACGGTGCCGTAGAAGAGAATGGGCTCGTGGTGGGCATTGGTGAGTCCCACGGGCACTATCTGATGACCCACTCTGACCATGAAGGCATTGTTCAGTCGGTAGGTCAGGTGGAACTGTTCCAGCGCCACCTCGCCACCTTTCTCCACCTCCGTTTCGTATTCGCCGTTCTCGGTGTTCTCAATCTCGTAGGCAGCGCCTGTGCCGCCAGCCTCGAACTCGATTTCGGCTCCCAGCATCCAATGTTTGTTGAACTTGTAGTCGCCTGCGATGATAAATCGCGGAATGCTGATGGTGTTGCGCTTCATGTCGCTGTTGCCAGTGGTGGTGCCGTTGAAGCGGTTGATGCCGTAGTTCTTGAACTGGGCCACCACTTCGCCGTAGCCTCCCAGGCGATATCGGTCGTATGTGTCCATTTCTGTGGAATCGTTGTTCCACTGGGCATGAATGTGACTGGATTGGAAGCACGAGGCTCCAACCAAGAGTAGTGAGATAAGTGTGATTTTTTTCATCATTTTCGCGTTTTCGGCTGCAAAATTAGGTACTTTCCCAATAGTGCGCAATACGCAAAAATGAGGTTTGTAGGACTCTGGCAGGGTAGGGGACTAACCATTTGTAGTTATCGCCATACCCCATAGTAATGACTGGAATCGCAGTGCGAAAACGCCAAATACTTACAAATAATGATTGCCGTTTTAGGAGGAAATCCGTAACTTTGCACTCGAAAAAATAAGAAAAGAGAGACAATGAAACGAATGAAACTCTACGAGGCCGATGACAAGATGATTGACCTCATTGGCGATAACCACAGCATGTTGCAGGGGCTCAGTGCCTTTGGCATTCGGCTCGGCTTTGGCGACAAAACCGTGAACGAGATTTGCGAGGAACAGGGCGTCGATTGCTACACCTTCCTCACGGTGGTCAACTTCCTCATCAACGGCTACACACCCAAGGACACTGACGGCAAGATTTCCGTGCACACCCTGCTCGAATACCTGCGTGCCTCGCACCGCTATTTTCTCGACTTCCAGTTGCCCTCCATACGTCGCAAACTGGAGGAGTCGCTGACGCCCAACAACAGCCTCGTGGCCCTCATCATGCGTCTCTACGACGAATATGCCCACGACATACGCCTGCACATGAAGTATGAGGAGAAAACCCTCTTCCCTTATGTGGAATCACTGCTCCGCGGCGAGCAGCGTCCTGGCTACAATGTGGAAATCTATTCGCGTCACCACAGCGACACCACTGGCAAGTTCCACGAACTGAAGAACATCATCATCAAGTACTTGCCCCACGACGGACTCGCCAACAACCAGCTCACTGCCACCCTCTACGACATCTACAACAACGAGGAATGGCTCTCGAACCACAGCAATGTGGAGGAGGTGCTCTTTGTGCCTGCCATCCGGCAACTGGAGCAGAAGAACAAGCACGACGATGTTTCTGCACGCATTTCCAACATGATTAGTAAGGCCGACACGCGCGAAGCCATCTCCGAGCGCGAAAAAGAAATCATCGTCTGCCTGGTGCAGGGTATGTCGAACAAGGAGATTGCCAACCACCTCTTCATCTCCGTCAACACCGTCAACACCCACCGCCGGAACATCGTGCGCAAACTGCAAATCCACTCCCTCGCAGGACTCACCATCTACGCCATCGCCAACGACCTCATCGACAAGCGCATTCTCGGTTGACCCAGGCTCACTATTCCATCGCCCTCGACATAGTATTTCGTTCACCCCTGAAATACTTATGTCCCTCCCCTAAACATATATCAAATGTTCTGCGCTCGGTTTGCACAACACTTGTTATGTGTTAGAGAAACACACATAGCGCCCCAATGCAATTGCACACTCGGTTTTACACATATTCTATATAGAAAGAAAAGGGACGAAAGCCATCGTTGCAACTGATCATGGCGCTCATGGGATTCTTCATCCACCCATCGAAGAAATTGCCCTCGCCCCGTGCCAGCGACTCCACAAACGGCTTCATCACCTCCCAGGCGGAAGGGCACATCCCCTCGGGACATTCCCCACTAGCCGACTCCCACACTTGACCCTCGCGGATGTTGCAGGCGTGTTCGATGGGGTTCTCATACCTCGCCATCAGGTCCTCATAGACCGTCTGGCACACAGCGGTGATGCGAATCATGCGGTCAATGATTGTGAGATGAATCCTTCGCCTTGCGCGCAAACTCGAAGAGAGCCAGCGGCAAGTGGCAGTAGCCATCGGGGTTCTTGTCGAGGTAGTCCTGATGATAGTCCTCAGCCTTGTAGAAGCACTGCAAGGGCAGCTTCTCCACCCGTAGGGGTTGCTCATAGGCCTTCTGCTCCTCGCGGTACACCTCCTCGATGATGGGCAGGTCGGCAGGGTCGCAGTAATAGATGCCCGTGCGGTAGCGCGTTCCCTCGTCGTGGCCCTGACGGTTGAGACTGGTGGGGTCTATGGCCTTGAAGAACATCTGCAAGAGGAATCGCAGGCTCACCCGCTGTGGGTCGAATGTGATGCGAACGGTTTCGGCATGTCCCGTCTGGTCGGTATAGACCTCTTTGTAAGTAGGGTTCTCGGTGTGGCCGTTGGCAAAGCCCACTTCAGTGGCCAGCACGCCCTCGATTTGCTTGAAATAGTGCTCGCTGCCCCAGAAGCAGCCACCGGCAAGGTATATGTCTTTGGTCATGTTCATTTCAGTATTGGCCAGTTGTCATTTGTCCATTCTATGCGCTTCTCTATGAGCAGGCTGGCGCCGTTTAGGGCTACGGAATAGCCGTGACAGATGAAGATGTCGCCCTGTTCCCAGTGGTAGGCAGCACAATGGCCGGCAGCCTCAAATTCCTGCTTGTCGCCCTCCAAAATGAGGGTGCCTCCACCGTCTATCATCGACACGCCCTGCTTGTCTACATAGGGCCCCTCCACCGTGCGCGAGCGACCCACAGCCACGCGATAGTTTGACTTGGCTCCGCGGCAGCAATAGTCCCACGACACGAAGAGGTAGTACCAATCGCCTCGCTTCATGATGAAGGGGGCCTCTATGGCGTTGGGACCAGCATATTTCGAGGTGGGATTGGGTTCCTTGGTCTCTTTGCCGCGAGCATATCGGCGGGCAATGGTCTTTGTCTGCGAGGCTTGCAGCGTGAGGTGGCCGTCAATCTCATGAATCGGAGCCATCTGAATGCCGTCCCAAAACGAGCCCCAGGTCATCCACAGATGGTCCTCTCCGTCGGCTATCAGGCAGGGGTCGATGGCATTCCACTTGTCGCTCTCCTTCGAGGCCACAAGACAGCCCTCGTCGCGCCAATGCCCGTTCAGTCGTTCGGCACTCATCAGGCCGATGGCAGAGGTGTTCTTGCCAAAGGTGGAACAACTGTAGGTGAGCCACCAGCGACCCTTCCATCGCAACACATCGGGTGCCCACACATGCCCTCTGAAACCTGGCACGCTGTCGGCGGTCCATTCAGGAATCTTCTCAATGAAGGGTGTGGATTGTATGACCCAACTCTTGCGGTCCTTGGATGTGGCCCAACTGATGCCCATGCCTGTCGAAAGCAGGTAGTAGGTGCCGTTTTCGTAGGCCATTACGGGGTCGTGAAGCATCACGGAGTCAGTTACATACGCCATGCGGCGAAAGTGGCGCGGCTGAGCCATCATGCTCGACATCGCCATCATTGCCACGAGGCAAAGAATCCCTCTTTTCATGATTCTTACTTTTGGTATTTCGTGAAGTTGTATTTCTCTCTCAGTTGTGCTTGTTCCTCCTCAGGGAGCGAAGTGAAGTACGAGCGCCATCCAGGGCAGAAGTTGATGTGCCAGCGCCAGAAGCGTCCCAGCAGCGAATTGGGTTTCTCGTCGTAGTGTGCGCGGAATTTGCAATTTTCACAAACGTGTGCCATAACATTTATTATTTATCATTTATCATTTATTGAATAAATTTCACCTTCGTGTCGTCGCGCGGCCGTGCATCAGGCTCTTCGTCGGGATAGCCAATCGCAAGGATGTAGAGCAACTGGTAGTCATCAGGAATGTCGAGGCTTTCGAGGAAGAACTTGGCCTTGGGGTTCGATGTGAGGAAACGCACGGGACCTCCCAGACAACAAGTGCCAAGACCCAGAGACTGGGCAGCCAGCATCATGTTCTCGCCCAGCAACCCTGCATCCAGTTCGCCACCTCGTTCAGGCGTGCACACACAGATGAGGTTGGGCGCATTGCGGAACATGTTCTTGAAGTCCTTGTCGCGCTTCACCTGTTCGGCATTCTCCTGCTTGTACACCTCCGTCACATCGTCAATGAGTTTCTGATTCTCCACCACGCGAACAGCCCAAGGTTGGCGGTTCATGCCGCTGGGTGCATTGATGCCTGCACGCACCACGAGTTCCAGTTTCTCGTGCTCCACAGGCTTGTCCAGATACTTGCGCACGGA
>JAEEGL017019626.1_pt1 | contig 15556 bp, 8 predicted proteins | sample 9134231 | NCBI WGS metagenome assembly JAEEGL01 (sample SAMN16246548, study PRJNA631951) | gut metagenome | biome: gut microbiome; feature: rumen; material: fiber-attached | host: Bos | place: Iran: Karaj | collected 2018-10
TGAGCTTGCCCATCGTGATGAAGTCGTCGAGGTGGATGGCCTTGTCGAGTTCGATGTTGAGACCGTCGCGGCTGCCAGGGATGAAGAGGTTGGTGTCAAATTCCTTGCGGAGCTCGTCGATGAGCTTGATGCCCTTTTCGAGACCTTCCTTCGTACGACCCATACCGATGTACTCCCAGCAGATGTGGCCGAGTTCCTTGTGGATAGAGTCAACAGAACGCTTACCCTTGATGTTCATGAGCTTCTGGATGCGCTCCTCGGTAGCCTTCTCCACTTCTGCGAACTCAGGTGCATCGGTAGAGATGCGTGGCCAGATGCTCTGGTCGGCGAGGTAGTTCTGGATGGTGTAAGGCAATACGAAGTAACCGTCGGCAAGACCTTGCATGAGGGCTGATGCACCGAGGCGGTTGGCTCCGTGGTCGGAGAAGTTACATTCACCAATGGCGAAGAGACCTGGGATAGAGGTCTGGAGCTCGTAGTCAACCCAAATACCACCCATCGTGTAGTGGATAGCCGGGAAAATCATCATTGGGTTATAGTAATCCATACCGTTGACAGTCGCACGCTTTTCGCCTGGGTTCACGTCGGTAATCTCCTCATACATGTCGAAGAGGTTGCCATAGCGCTGACGAATCACGTCGATGCCGAGACGCTGGATAGACTCAGAGAAGTCGAGGTAAACAGCGAGACCTGTGTTGTTCACACCGAAGCCCTTGTCGCAACGCTCCTTGGCAGCACGAGAAGCCACGTCACGAGGTACGAGGTTACCGAATGCTGGGTAGCGGCGCTCCAGGTAGTAGTCGCGGTCTTCCTCTGGAATCTCCCAACCTTCCTTGGTGCCTGCCTGCAGAGCCTTGGCATCTTCAAGTTTCTTAGGCACCCAGATACGACCGTCGTTACGCAGAGACTCTGACATCAGCGTCAGTTTCGACTGCTTGTCGCCGTGTACAGGAATACAAGTAGGGTGAATCTGCACGTAGCAAGGATTTGCGAAGTAAGCACCCTTGCGGTAGCAAGCCATTGCTGCTGACACGTTGCAACCCATTGCATTCGTAGAAAGGAAGTATGTGTTGCCATAACCACCCGTTGCAATCACGACTGCATTGGCAGAGAAACGCTCCAGTTTACCAGTCACGAGGTTCTTGGCGATGATACCACGAGCCTTGCCGTCTATGATGACTACATCGAGCATCTCATAACGGGTGTAGAGCTTCACCTTTCCAGCGTTCACCTGTGCAGAAAGTGCAGAGTAGGCACCCAGCAGGAGCTGCTGACCTGTCTGACCCTTGGCGTAGAAGGTACGAGACACCTGAGCACCACCGAAAGAACGGTTAGCGAGTGTGCCACCATACTCACGAGCGAAAGGAACGCCCTGTGCCACACACTGGTCGATGATGGAGTTAGACACCTCAGCCAGACGATACACGTTAGCCTCACGAGCGCGGTAGTCGCCACCCTTCACGGTGTCGTAGAACAGACGATAGACAGAGTCACCGTCGTTCTGATAGTTCTTGGCTGCATTGATACCACCCTGTGCGGCGATAGAGTGTGCACGGCGTGGAGAGTCCTGAATGCAGAAGTTGAGCACGTTGAAGCCCATCTCACCAAGAGATGCGGCTGCCGAAGCACCTGCCAAACCCGTACCAACGACGATGACATCGAGCTTCAGCTTATTCTTTGGGTTCACCAAGCGCTGGTGTGCCTTATAGTTCGACCACTTCTCAGCAACTGGTCCCTCAGGAATTTTAGAATCTATATTGATTGCCATAATTATTTAGTATTTAAGAATTGAAGGATTGAAAAATTGAAGTTTCCGCCTCGTGTGCAAGAGGACTTCAATTCTTCAATTTTTTAACTTTTCAATTTTACATTACATCCAGAAAGGAACAACCTTGCCTTCGCAACCACCGAGGCAGTCGGGGCAAACGTAGAAAGCAATAGCCACAATAGCAAAGAGTGCCATCACACAAGTTGACCAAATGTAGCCAATAGCCTTCCAGCGGCAGAACCAAGTGTGACCGCTCCAACCGAGTGTCTGGAGAGCTGACCAGAAGCCGTGAGTGAGGTGGAACCAGATGGCTACAATCCATACGAGGTAGAGAGCCACGAAGACGGGGTTGGAGAAGGTGAACTTGATCCAGCCAAAACCATCTGTTGGAGCAAACTGACCTTCCGTACCGATGATTTCTGCCCACATCATGTTGTACCAGAAATCTTTCAGGTGAAGAACGAGACCCAGACATACGATGATGCCGAGCACCAGCATGTTCTGGCTTGCCCATTCCACAGCCTTTGGCTTGTCGGTCATCTCATACTTGTTGTTACCGCGAGCCTTACGGTTCTGGAAAGTGAGGATGAAGGCGTAGATGATGTGAATGCACATCAGGGCAGCCAACGCACAGGTAGCCGCAATGGCATACCAGTTGCTGCCCAGCAATTCACAAATCTGGTTGTACGCCTCTGCACTGAAAAGTGCCACTACGTTCATGCATCCATGGAACGTCAGGAAGAGGATAAGCGCCAGGCCGGTCACCGACATGATCACTTTCCTTCCGATTGAAGAGTTACATAACCACATAAAATGTTAAAGAATTTAAGTTATTAATATGAATATATTTTTGTTTTTCGCATAAAGATAAATGCAAAAATACCTTTAATTTCCGAAACTCCCAAGCCTTTTCGGGAAAATATTCGTCTAAAGCGCATATTTTTTCACTTTCCCCTTGTTTTTGGAACGAAACGCACAAACCTATTATATAATAATGTGCGCGTGAGACATAGGAGCGTACAATGTTGCGGCGTATGGGAAATGGCAGGTTGACCTTGCCTCTTTTATGCGGCATTTTTGACATCTTCTCCATGACTGTGTGCGCACACAAAAAATAGCGTTTTTCTTGTGTGTTCGCACACAATTATTGATTTATGTCAACAAAAGAGTATATTTCCATCAAAAAAACGATAAAATTGTTGGTGGCAGCATGAAAAAGGCCGTACCTTTGCATCGTCAAACGAAAGGAACGGCAAAGCAACGACAAGAAAATGCTTGAACGGAGCCAAGTCAAACCAAAGTAAGACAAAGTCCAAAAGGCGGTGCCGCAAGGGTGTGGCAGACAAAACCTCCCGGAGGTCTACATAATAAAGAATAAAGTGAGAATTGAGAATTGAAATAAAAGAAAGTTAGTTTTTCTATCATATAGGTTTTGGTAAAGGTATTAGATTTAGGTTAGTAAAAGATTGTTATTTAGGAGCGAGGTCTTCGTGAGAAGCCCTTCTCCAGTTTTAGAAAAATGTCGAGCCGCACGGCGGCCACAACATATATAAGGTAAAAAGAAAGAAGGTTCTCAACAAGAAGGTAAGAAGGTTGTTTAGAGGAACAACATGGTGACCGAGGCGCAGGTCAATCAAAAAAGCGCCACAAAAGCAAAAGGGTTAGTAAAAATTGGTTTAGTTAAACATTGAACAGTAGTTATTAATTGATTTAAAGAAAGGAGATTGTTTTATGGAAACTATGACAATTATCGCAGTAGCTATTGTAGCAGTTGTCGCTATCATTAGCAACGTTTCAATCTTCAAATAATAGTAAAAGGTTGAAATCTCTGCAAAGCTCCTTAGGAGCAACAATCCGTTCAAACTCAGTGCAATAGGGCACTTGAGTTTCCACTGGAGGGAGAGAAAAAAACAGTATTAAACAGTATAAAGGAGCGGCGAATCCATCAGGATTTGCCGCTTTCTTTTTTGTGTCTGTCAGGAGAGGGTTTTTATCTTTTTTGAAAAATTTACACATTATATATATAGGAGAACGGTTTTTTTTCTTTACCTTTGCACCCGATTTTTCAAAACGTAGAAGAAAAAAAAGAACAATATATGCAGAAAAATTTAGTGATTGTGGAGTCTCCAGCCAAGGCGAAGACGTTGGAGAAGTTCCTCGGAAAGGACTACAAGGTGATGTCTTCGTATGGACACATCCGCGACTTGAAGAAGAAGGAGATGAGCGTGAATCTGGAGGATTTCTCGCCAGAATATGAGATTCCTTCTGACAAGGAGAGTGTGGTGAAGAGCCTTCGCACGGAGGCAAAGAAGGCTGACACCGTCTGGCTGGCTTCCGATGAAGACCGCGAGGGAGAGGCTATCTCTTGGCACTTGTGCAAAGTGTTGGGGCTGGATCCCAAGGCGGCCAAAAGAATTGTTTTCCATGAGATTACGAAGACAGCTATCTTGAAAGCCATCGAAACCCCGCGCACCATCGACATGGGCCTGGTGAATGCGCAGCAGGCTCGTCGTGTGCTCGACCGCATTGTTGGTTTCAAACTCTCGCCCGTGCTGTGGAAGAAGTTGAAGCCAAGTCTCTCGGCTGGACGTGTGCAGAGTGTGGCTGTGAGGTTGATTGTGGAGCGCGAGAAGGAGATTGAGAACTTCAAGAGCGAGTCGAGTTTCCGTGTCAGTGCCCTGTTCACGGTGGATGGTCAGGAAATCAAGGCATCGCTGGCGCATAGTTTCAAGACCGAGGAGGAAGCGGAGGCATGCCTGAACTCCTGCAAGGATAAGGAGTTTGTCATCACCGACATCGAGAAGAAGCCTGTCAAGAAGAGTCCTGCACCACCTTTCACGACGTCCACCCTCCAGCAAGAGGCAGCACGAAAGTTGGGCTTCACCGTGAGCCAGACGATGATGGTGGCACAGCATCTGTATGAATCAGGACACATCACCTATATGCGTACCGACTCTGTCAACCTCTCGTCGCTCTGTATCAACACGACCAAGGAGGAAATCACCAAGTTGCATGGGGAGAATTACTCGAAACCCCGTCAGTTCCACACGAGTTCGAAGGGTGCACAGGAGGCTCACGAAGCCATCCGTCCCACTTTCATCGCGGAACACGAAATCACGGGAAACTCACAGGAGAAGCGACTCTACGACCTCATCTGGAAGCGCACTGTGGCTTGTCAGATGGCTGATGCCGAGGCCGAAAAGACTACCATTACGATTTCGGCTGATGATTTGAACTTCACGGCAACAGGTGAAGTGATTACGTTTGATGGTTTCTTGCGTGTGTATCGTGAGTCTTACGACGACGATGTGCAGATGGACGAGACAGAAGGATTGCTTCCAGCCGTGAAGAAGGGAGAGCATCTGGACATGAAGGAGATGCTGGCCACCCAGCGTTTCACGCAGCACCCCTTGCGTTACACAGAGGCAAGCCTTGTGAAGAAGTTGGAGGAACTGGGCATCGGACGCCCTTCCACTTATGCACCGACCATCTCGACCATCCAGCAGCGTGAATATGTGGAGAAGGGTGACAAGAAGGGCGAGGAGCATAGTTATATCATCATCAAACTTGCGAATGGCAAGTTGAAGAAGTCCACCAAGAAGGAAGTGCTGGGCAAGGAGAAAGGTAAACTCATCCCGACCGACATCGGCGTGGTGGTCAATGACTTCCTCATGCAGTCGTTCCCCGATATTGTCGACTACAACTTCACCGCCAATGTGGAAAAGGAGTTTGACGAGATAGCCGATGGACGTGAGAACTGGCACGAAATGATGCACGACTTCTATGCCAAGTTGGAGCCGATGGTGGATGCCACGTTGCAGGAGAAGAACGAATACAAGGTGGGAGAGCGTGTGTTGGGCAAGGAGCCTGGCACGGGCAAACCCGTCAGCGTGAAGATTGGCCGTTTCGGCCCGATGGTGCAGATTGGCATTGCCAACGAGACCGAGAAACCCCGCTTTGCTCAGTTGAACAAGGGACAGAGCATCGCCACCATCACGTTGGAGGAAGCCCTCGACCTGTTCAAGTTGCCTCGCACCTTGGGCGAGTATGAAGGCGAGACCGTGATGGTGGGAACAGGTCGTTTCGGCCCCTATGTGCAGCACAGCAAGAAGTATGTGTCCATTCCTAAGGACATCGACCCCATGAGCATCACGCTCGACGATGCCGTCAAACTCATCGAGGAGAGGAGAAAGATGGAGGCTTCGGCACACCTGAAGACCTTCGAGGAAGACCCCGAACTGGAAGTGATGAATGGTCGATTCGGTCCTTATCTGAAGTATAATGGAGCCAATTACAAACTGCCCAAGAGTGTGAAAGAGCCAGAGAAACTCACCTATGAGGAGTGTATGGCCATTGTGGAGAAAGCGGAGGAAAGAGGACAGGCCGATGCAAAGTCGGCAGGCAAACGTGGCAGACGAACAGCGAAGGCATGAAAAAAGTCATTCTGATAGGCTATATGGGTGCTGGCAAAACGACCATAGGTAAGGTGCTGGCTCGTGAGATGGGAATGGATTTCTACGATCTCGACAACTACATCGAAGACCGTTTCCACCAGAAAATTCCTGACATCTTTGCCGAGAAGGGTGAAGAGGGCTTTCGTGAGATTGAACGGAAGATGCTGCACGAAGTGGCTGAGTTTGAGAACATCGTCCTCTCGTGTGGAGGCGGAACCCCTTGCTTCTTCGACAACATGGACTATATGAACTCGCGTGGCGAGACCGTTTTCCTTGATGCAGCGCCACAAGTGCTGAAGGAGCATCTTCAGATGGGCAAGACCGTGCGTCCGCTCATTCAGGGTAAGACCTCGGAGGAACTTGTTGCTTTCATCGAAACGTCGCTCCAGAAGCGCTTGCCCTACTATCAGAAGGCGAAACACACTCTCACGATAGAGGTGATTCACACCAAGGAACAAATCATGAACTACGTCAACCAAATAAAGTTAAAAGTTAAAAGTGAATAATGAAAAATTTGCTACCGCACTTGCACGGAACTGGTAGCAAACAGCTGCGGTAGCAAATTTTTCACTTTTCACTGATCACTTTTCATTCTTCTGTAAAAATTATGAGAAAATGGCGCATCGAAGACTCCAATGAGTTGTATGGCATCAACGGTTGGGGAGTCAACTATTTCCGCATCAACGAGAAAGGAAATGTGGCAGTAACACCCCGTAAGGATGGTGTTGAGGTGGACCTCAAGGAAGTGATGGACGACCTCGCGCTTCGCGACGTGTCAGCCCCTGTGCTGGTGCGTTTCCCTGACATTATCGACAACCGTATTGAGAAGACTTCCACCTGCTTTAACAAGGCAGCCAAGGAGTACGGCTACAATGCCGAGAACTTCATCATCTATCCCATCAAGGTGAACCAAATCAGCCCTGTGGTGGAGGAGGTCATCAAGCATGGCAAGAAGTTCAACCTCGGTCTTGAAGCTGGTTCGAAACCCGAGTTGCATGCGGTGTTGGCCGTCAACATGAACAGCGATTCGCTCATCATCTGCAACGGCTATAAAGACCAGGACTACATAGAGTTGGCCTTGCTCGCCCAGAAGATGGGCAAGCGCATCTTCATCGTGGTGGAGAAGTTCAACGAATTGGAAATCATCACCCGTACAGCCAAGAAACTGGGTGTGCGCCCCAATATGGGCATCCGCATCAAGTTGGCGGCATCAGGTTCAGGCAAGTGGGAAGAGAGTGGGGGAGATGCCAGCAAGTTCGGCCTGACTTCGGGCGAACTCCTGACCGCACTTCAGTATATCGAGGAGAACGACATGAAAGACTGCCTCAGGCTCATCCACTTCCACATCGGTAGCCAAATCACCAAGATACGTCGCATCCAGAACGCTCTGCGCGAAGCCAGCATGTTCTATGTGCAGTTGCACCAGATGGGTTATGGCGTGGAGTTCGTCGATTGTGGTGGTGGTCTTGGTGTCGATTATGACGGCAGCCGTTCCAGCAACAGCGAAAGTTCGGTCAACTACTCCATTCAGGAGTATGTCAACAACTGCGTCTACACCTTTGTGGAAGCAGCCAATGCCAACGAAATCCCCCATCCCAACATCATCACCGAAGGTGGACGTTCTTTGGCGGCACACCATTCCGTGCTCATCATGGAAGTGCTTGAAACCACCGAGGTTCCAGCCATGCCCGACGAGTTTGAGGTGAAGGAAGACGACCATCAGTTGGCTAAAGACCTCTACGACATCTGGTGCAACATCAATGTGCGCAACATGCTCGAAAATTGGCACGATGCCCAGCAAATCCGAGAAGAGGCGCTTGACCTGTTCTCTCATGGCATGCTCGACCTTCGTACACGCGCGGAAATAGAAAGAATGTATTGGGCGGTGGCACGCGAAATCAACACCCTCGTCCACACTATGAAGCATGTGCCCGAGGAGTTTCATTCGCTCGATAAACTCTTGGCAGACAAATATTTCTGTAACTTCTCCCTTTTCCACTCGTTGCCTGACGCATGGGCGATTGACCAGATTTTCCCCATCATGCCTATTCAACGGCTCAACGAGCGACCCGACCGCAACGCTACGTTGCAAGACATCACTTGCGACTCTGACGGAAAGATTGCGCAGTTCGCCACCGAAACCGGCGTCAGCCACTTCATTCCGCTCCACTCGCTCGACAAGAAGAAAGGTTCCTACTACATCGGCGTCTTCTTGGTGGGTGCTTATCAAGAGATTTTAGGCGACATGCACAACCTCTTCGGCGACACCAATGCCATCCACGTCACGACCGACAAGGACGGTTACCACATTAAGAACATCATTGATGGCGAGACCGTTGCTGACGTGCTCAGTTATGTGCAGTATGAACCGAAGAAGTTGGTGCGCAGCCTCGAAGTATGGGCCAAGCAAGCCATCAAGGAAGGTAAGATAACGCTGGAGGAAGGTAAGGAGTTCCTCGACACCTACCGCTCTGGTTTGTACGGATACACTTATTTGGAGTAATATGGCAAATCTCAAAGGTCTAGCGAAAGATACGGCTATCTATGGAATGAGCAGTATAGTGGGGCGTTTCCTCAACTATTTGCTGGTTCCGCTCTACACCAACTGCATGCCGAAAGAGTCGGGCGATTATGGTGTGAGTGTCAATATTTATGCCTATACAGCATTGGTGCTGGTGTTCCTCACCTTTGGTATGGAAACAACGCTGTTCCGCTTTGCCAACAAAGAGGGCGAGAAGCCTGACACGGTGTTCTCCACCGCCATCACGGTGGTGAGCGTACTTTCCGTCGTTTTTTTGGCGTGTATCTTTGGATTCATCACTCCTATCAGCGATTTTCTGGGTTATGCCGACCATCATGAGTACCTGCTGATGATGGCAAGTGTGGTGGTGCTTGACTCCATTCAGGCCATGCCGTTCAGTTACTTGCGTTTTCAGAAGCGACCCATCAAGTTTGCATCGCTCAAACTCCTTTTTATCCTTCTCAACATTGCCCTTAACATCTTCTATTTCGTGGTGTTGGAAAAGACGGAGGTATTCTATGTCTTCTGCATCAATCTCTGGTGTACGGGTCTCATCACCTTCTTTTTCATTCCCGATTTCATCAAGGTGAAGTGGCAGTTTGACTTCGCTTTGCTGAAGCGCATGCTTTCCTATTCGTGGCCCATTCTCGTGTTGGGTATTGCAGGTGTGCTCAATCAGACCGTCGATAAAATCATCTTCCCGCTTGTGTGTAGCGAGGCTGATGCCAAGGCGCAACTGGGTGAGTATGGTGCTTGTGTGAAGGTGGCCATGATTATGGCGATGATTACGCAAGCGTTCCGTTATGCTTACGAACCCATTGTCTTCTCGAAGGCAAAGGATAAGGACAGCAAGGAATACTATGCGGTGGCGATGAAATATTTCATCATCTTCACCCTCTTTGCCTTCCTCGCTGTGATGGGTTATATGGACATCCTCAAGCACATTATCGGCGAAGAATATCGTGAGGGATTGGTTACCGTGCCGATTGTGATGGCGGCAGAAATCATGATGGGCATCTACTTCAACCTCTCTTTCTGGTACAAACTCATCGACAAGACCATCTGGGGGGCTTGGTTCTCCCTGATAGGCTGTGCCGTTCTCATTGCCATCAACGTCATTTTCATTCCTAAGTTCGGTTATATGGCTTGTGCATGGGGCGGTTTCGCTGGCTATGCCACGTCTATGGTGCTCAGTTATTTCGTGGGTCAATGGAAAAATCCCATCCACTATGACCTCAAGAGCATCTTCACCTACATTCTTTTGGCCGCCGTCCTTTTCGTGGCGATGGAAATCCTGCCTGCCGCATGGCCTGCGTGGCTGCGCATCATCCTCAACACCATCCTCATCATCCTCTTCCTTCTCGAAATCATCCATAAGGACATGCCGTTGCATAGCCTCCCTGTCATTGGCAAGAAATTTGAGAAGAAAAAGAATTTGTAGTCAGTGTTTGGCTCCTGCGCCACATTCTGTGGCTGGGAAAAACAATTATTGGTAATTATTGTCTGTCCAAACCGCCTTGGCGGTGAAGGAACAAATAAGGGAAATAGCAACTTTATTTATAATATTATTGAATATGAGAAAATTGACTTTTGTTCTACTTGCTGTCTTATGTCTTTCGGCTCGTGCTGATGAAGGCATGTGGGTGATAGGCAACCTGTCGGAGAAGACGGATTCGATTCTTCGTACTTTAGGGTTGGAATTGACCCCCGAAGAGTTGTACAGTACCGAGACACCGTCGCTGAACGATGCCATTGTGCAGTTTGGTGGTTTCTGCTCTGGTGTGGTGGTCAGCAATGATGGCTTGGTGTTCACCAACCACCATTGTGGTTTTGGTTCCATCCAGGACTACTCGACTCCCAAGCATGACTACCTGAAGAATGGCTTTTTCGCCAAGTCCTTTGCTGACGAACTGCCCAACGAGGAACTCTATGTGCTCTTCCACATCAAGACCGTTGATGTAACCGACTTGATACTGGGTGCTGTTCCTGCTGGAGCCACGGAAGTCCAAACCGATTCCATCGTGGATGCCATGTCCTCGCAACTCACCAAGATGGTCGACTATAGCGGCAAGGGCATTCAGAGCGAGGTCAACCCTTTCTACAAGGGCAGCAAATACTTTCTCTCCGTCTATCAGCGTTACGACGATGTGCGCCTCGTCTATGCTCCGCCTCAGTGTCTGGGCAAGTATGGTGGCGACACCGACAACTGGATGTGGCCTCGCCAGACGTGCGACTTCAGCGTCTTCCGCATCTATGCCGATAAGAACAACGATCCTGCCGAGTACAGCAAGGAAAATGTTCCCTACCATCCTCGCAAGTATGCTCATGTCAGCACACAAGGCTATCGTGATGGCTCCTATGCCATGACCCTTGGCTATCCGGGTGGTACCGACCGCTACCTTTCTTCTTACGGCATAGAGAGCACCATGCGCACCACGAACGACGTGCGTTATCAGGTGCGTGGGGTGAAACTCGACATTCTCAATGAGGCTATGCGCCAGAGCGACGCTCTCCGTATCATGTACGCCTCCAAATATGCCTCATGCTCTAACTATTGGAAATTCTCGCTGGGGCAGAATACGGCGCTTGACAACCTGAAGGTGATTGACGAGAAGCAGCAGTTGGAGCGTCAACTGGCCGCCTGGGCATTGGAAGATACGGTGGCGCGTGGTCGCTACATTGGCGTTCTCGACTCCCTGAAAGTGATTTATCAGGAGGAATACAACGCCCTGTATGGCTACAACCTTTGGGTTGAGTCTTTCTATGGGGGCAGCGACATTGTCTCGTTCGTGCTGACAAACATGATGGGGGTTCTTCGTGACAATGAAGACGACTTCCAGAAGAACGTGGCCAAGGCCTATCGCGACATTGATGTGGACACCGACAAGAAAGTGTTCCTTGCCATGCTCAAGAACTACATTGAACATGTGCCCAACGAGCAGTTCTTGCCTCAGCAAATATGTCATGAGGTGGATTCCCTCTTCAATGGCGACTATGAGCGCTTTGTTGATTACCTCTACGAGACCTCGGCTTTCTCACACCCTGAGTTGCTGCAGCAGGCACATTCTATCACAGAATTGTCCGGAGACCCCATGATCAATGTCGGCATCGACATGATATCCGTTCTGTTCTCGACGATATGGGGAACCCCTCATCGTGAGGACTCCTATGAGCGCATTCTCTGCGATGGAATCCGCGAGATGAACCACGACCATGAGTTCTATCCCGATGCCAACTTCACCATGCGCCTCAGTTATGGCCTGTGCAAACCCATCGACTTCGCTCCTGGCACAACAGGCCTGAAGGAAGAAGCCACCCAGATGATTACCTCGCCACGCTCCTTCCTCAACAAGCACGAGCAGAACCCCGACAATCTTGACTTCGAACTCATTCCATCCGTTTACAAGTGGATGAAGCGCGGCAAGTTCTCCAAGCAGTACATTGATTCGCGCACAGGCAAACTGCCCCTCTGTTTCCTCACCACTAACGACATCACGGGTGGCAATTCCGGTTCGGGCATGTTCGATGGCAAGGGTCGTCTCATCGGCCTCGCTTTCGATGGCAACTGGGAAGCGATGTCGGGCGACCTCAAGTTCGACAATGCCCTCCAGCGATGCATCGGTGTTGACATCCGTTGGGTGCTTTCTGTCATCGACGACTACAGCGGTGCCAAGCGTCTCATCAAGGAATTGACCATCGAATAAAGATAATCGGATAGTAAAATTGTCCAAATGTAACACTATTATCCAAAATATGCCTCGCAGCCCCATTTTCTTGGGTTGCGAGGCTTTTTTATTGTCACAAAAAATGTAATTTTGCCCACGAAAATTAGCTAACTACTCAATATATCAACTCTACTAACTAAAAACTTACTTATGAAAAGAACTTTACTAACTCTCCTGTGTGTCGGTAGTGTGGTCATGAGCTTTGCAGGCTCGAAGGTGACCTACACCACCGACATCACTCGTGATGTGGCGAAGGCGACCACTCAACCCACCGCCATGCGTGTGAGCACCAATGCCATTGCCGAGGCGTTCGGCTTGAAGTCGGAGGAAGCCCTGCACAGAGCACTCGCCGATGGCTCCGTCCTGTTCCTTGCCAAGCAGGGAACACTCGACAAGACCTACAGCACAAAATCTTATGGCACTTATGGCTATTGGTTCACCGCTACAGGCCTGGGAACTGCATCTAACAATGTGGCGCGTCGCGTGGCTTGCAAGTATGATGGGGGGTATTTCTACCTCATCCACAACACGGAGGCTAACAAGAAGGGCCTTCTCTATGTCAACACGGGCGACACCTACACCTTTGCCGAGATGTTTGTGCAGGGCGAAGACACCGTGCAGTATGTCTTCAACCTCACCATTGGCTCCGACGAGCGTATCGACTCCGACCAACCTGACTATGTCGAGTTGATTGACCATCGCGACGACGAGATTGATGGCTATCTGCTCCAACCGCTGATGCGTCAGAACGATGGTGAATGGCTAGAACAGAACTACATTCAGGTGCAGGCAGGTGATAAAATCACCTTCCACTTTGGCGGCAAGGGCGACAACACCTTCTACCGAGCCAGATACAAGGACAAGAAAAAGAACCTGCTTCCCGGCAGCAAGTACAGCGAGGAGCCCTATGTGCTCACGGAGAGTGCCACACCGGAACACTCTGGTTTCTACTACTGCGACATCAACTACAAGAACCCCGAAAAGCCATCGGCTACCTACACGCAGTCGAACATCCGCATTTATGTGGACGTGCAAACTCAACCTCTCGGCACTCCGTGGGATTGGACAGGCGAAGTGCCGCAGTTGAGTTACGACTTCCGTACGGAGTATCCCCAACTCGAACCGCCCACCAAGGTGCACACCATCAAGAAGAAGAACGGCCAACCCGCCAACCAGTATGTGGGCAAGTGGTGGTCAGTCTTCTGGGGCGATGACCTCAACGACGAAGTGGGTGGCCCTGAGAAGGCGATGGAGGCTGCCAAGAACATGGTGGAGATGTACGACCGCGACTTCGAATACATCTATGAGAATATAGGATGGCCGCCTAACAAGAGTGCTCGCGATGGCTACCACTCGTTCATCTATATCTTTGGTTCGGGTTTGGCCAACGACAACGAGTCGAAGACCACCCAAGGCGGTTATCAGAGTGCTACCCAGACAGGCGAAGGCTATTATGCCTGCGTGTGGGCAAGTTACTACCCCTTCAGCCGTTTCCGTTCCGATGCCGACCAGAAATGGAGTGATGGAAACTACCAGCGCGAAGCCATGATTCACGAAGGCATCCACACCCTCTTTGCCGACTTGAATGCCTGTCAGGGCTCTTCTTGGTTCCACGAGGGTGGCAATGTGTGGTTGCAGCAAGAACTTCATGTGCGTCGTGACAACTCCTACGAAACCACTCCTGGCTTCCTGGGAGCAGGCAATGTGCTCTGCCCGTTCATGCCCATCGAATGCTACTCCGGTTGGTTGCAGGATGGTTCCTTTGGAGGCCCGGCCGCTCAAGGTGTGAACATGTACAACGGTAGCCAGCAGGTTTGTACCTGGCGCAACCTCATCGGAGGTGTACAGTACAGCGATGTCTTCCCCGTCGTGTTCAGTTCCGTTTGTGGTTCCAAGGCGGTGGCGTGGATATGGCGCAACACCAAGAACCGTGTGCTCGAAACCATTGGTGAGGAGATGGGCGATGAGGCTATGCGCAACTTCATCACGCAGTATCGTGCCCGTCTCACCCTCTTCGACCTTTGTGGATGGGACAATGGCTATCGTCAGTTGGCAGACAACCACTTTGGTGTCACGGTGAAGGAAGAGTGGGAGCCCTATTGGATCAAGTGTGAACCCTTCCAACTCACTCCCTATCAGGGTGTGAAGCGTAACTCCGCCGATGGTTGGATGGCGCCCGACGAACTGACCAATCCTGGCTGGTCGGCTGCCAACATCATCCCTATCCACGTGAAGAGCGATGCCGACTATGCCGAAGTGGAGTTCCGTCCTGAAGACACCAACATGCGCGCCTTGCTTTGCTATCGCACAGCCGATGGAAAGTGCCACTACAGCCAGCATGTCACTTGTGGCACGATGCGTATCGACCTCACAGAGAAACCAGCCAACGGCGTCATTTTCTGTGTGCCGCTCAACACCGACTACCAGTACACCAGCGACGAAGTGCGCAAGCATCATTTCGACTACCGCATCCGTCTGGGCGACAATGCTTTGGCTATTGCCGACACCAAGCAGAAATGGTATTTCTATGAGAAGACCATCGTTGACCCCAACTACAACGAAGAAGAGGCCATTGTTGCGACGGGCATCGAGGAGGCTCCTGCCGCTGCCAACCCCGTTCGTTCAGCTTCTCGCGGTGTTTACAACCTGTCGGGTCAGCAACAGAAGGGCTTGCATCGCGGCATCAACATCGTTAGGGAAGTTGACGGAACCGTCAAGAAAGTATATGTGAAGTAGATGAAGTTTAACTTCGATGATGATTGTAAATAGAAACCACGGATTGAACAGATTGAACAGATTTTTATGATGATTCAGACGTGGTTGAGCAGATTGAACCGCGTCTTTCTCTGGCACGACTCTAATCCGTTACATATCCTCTGCATCCATCCTGAAATCTGCTTCATCTGCTAAATCCGTGGTTCTAATAAAAATGCAGCCTCGAAGCCAATGAGATGACCCCCGAAAGTTAGACAAAAAAACTTTCGGGGGTTTATTATGACTAGAAGAAAACAAAAGAAACATGATTATGCAGACTTATTAAAATACATGCATTTATTAGAGGATGGAAGGTCTATTATCTCCATACACA